>Ga0257125_1000018_pt1 | contig 246330 bp, 204 predicted proteins | sample SI106_200metaG_FD_190183 | JGI IMG/M metagenome (GOLD analysis project Ga0257125, IMG submission 190183) | Marine microbial communities from Saanich Inlet, British Columbia, Canada - SI106_200 | ecosystem: Environmental > Aquatic > Marine > Inlet | place: Canada: British Columbia | collected... | reverse complement strand
TTCGGGTCTAGCGCATAAGATAAACGCCCTTATCGGACTCGCTTTCGCTGTGGCTCCGGCTGATACTGCCTTAACCTACCCTATACGACTAACTCGTTGGCTCATTCTACAAAAGGCACGCGGTCACCCGAAGGCTCCCACTCCTTGAAAGTGTATAATTTCATGTCTATTTCACTCCCCTTCCCGGGGTACTTTTCACCTTTCCCTCACGGTACTTGTTCACTATCGATCTGGCACACTATTTAGCCTTAGATGGTGGTCCACCTAGATTCAAGCCGGATTTCACGTGTCCGACCCTACTCAGGATACTTCTACTGTATGGAATGCATTTCAAATACGGGGCTATCACCCTCTACGGCGGTTCTTTCCAGAACCTTCTTTTATACAGACCATAAAGATATTGAAGTCCTACAACCCCGGCCGAAGCCGGTTTGGGCTCTTCCCAGTTCGCTCGTCGCTACTACGGGAATCTTTATTAATTTCTTGTCTCCGGCTACTGAGATATTTCAGTTCGCCGACTTCCCTTTCTGTACTTAATGGTTTTGGGTACAGAATATCCCATAAATGGGATAGATTTCTCCATTCGGAAATCTCCGGATCATCGCGTGATTGCTCGCTCCCCGAAGCTTATCGCAAGCTTCAACGTCCTTCATCGGATATGCCAGTCAAGGAATCCGTTATACACCTATATGTAACTTTTTTTATGTTCCTGTCATAAATGACAGGACTCAGACTTGTTCATCTTTCGATGCGCAAATTGCAGAAAGCACATTTGCGTTTTGGCTCTGAACACAGGAACAGAGAATTAAAAATTCTCACAATGTTCAAAACCGGTTTTTTTTAACATTTAAACCGAGACGAAAAATATCGGTTTAAATAGTTTAGAATTTGAATTTGTGTAAATCTATTGGCTAAAATAGATCTACGTTTTTACCGACATGTGAAAGAACATTTTTACTACTTTCCCAGAAGGAAAGCCGAGCGATTGTAAGAACTTACGCGCATGTGTCAAACTTTTTTTATAGAAAATCTACTTATTGTAAAAATCGTTTTTTTATGCAATCCTCTGCGCCGAAATAAAGTTTTATTTTATGAAAAAATTTGCCAGTATCGGACACCCAATTAAGCAGTCAAAAGGAGCCATTATTCATGGCGCTGGATATTCCGAATTCGGGATCGAAGCAAACTATGAATTAATAGATATAGAGCCAAAATACCTCGGCGATTGGATAAAACAAGAAGCCCGTCGATTTAATGGACTTTCGGTTACCGCTCCACACAAAGAAGCGATTTGTCAATATCTCGATCAGGAATCCGAAGCTGCTCAAAAAATTGGAGCCATAAATACAGTCATCAATGATGATGGCATACTTGTTGGTACAAATACTGATTGTATTGGGGCTTTTCGAGCCATTGCCCCGGTGATTAATCCTCAAGGAAAACGATGCCTTGTCTTGGGAGCAGGAGGGGTAAGTAGGGCGATTATTTTTGCACTCAAGAATGTTGGAGCCGACATCTTTATTTTGAATAGAACCTTCGAGAAGGCGGAACAATTGGCGAAGGAATTTGATGTCACCGCACTCAAGTCATTGGAGAAAGTTGATCCCGACCAAGTCGACATCATCATCAATGCCACCACGGTAGGGATGGGCGAATGGAAGTCGGTGTTGGATGAACATTTCTGGCGAGAGAAACACGTAGCGTTCGATGCGGTATATGAACCACTGGAAACGAAATTCCTCCACGATGCCAGTGAGGTTGGCGCACAGATCATCACAGGGGATCAAATGTATATTCATCAAGCTGTCGAACAATTTCATTTGTGGCACGACATCGAGATCGATCCAGAGATTATGTTCAGAGCGTTCTTTGAGTGACAGAAGGGCGGAATTCTGCTACAATGCGTGCGATCTTTTCAGATTTTTTATATCCAAAAACCCGTGAGCATGGGGTAGCTGAGTACGAGTAAGATGAGCGAGTGTAACGAGCGAATCTGTTAAACGAGTACGAAGACCTCCGTGCGAACGAGAGGCGCGATCACGAAGTATGACGCCCTTTGCCGAAGGCAAAGAAGTCCAACGTAGTGATCCAGCAACGAGTCCCTGTAGTTCAATGGATAGAACAGGACCCTTCTAAGGTCAAAATTGAGGTTCGATTCCTCACAGGGATACCATCTAAAAAATACAAATGCCCCCTTGTGGGGTATTTTTGTTTCGGGATACGGATTCAAAATTTCACAGAATCCGTATCCTATGTTCTAGGCAAGAGCACAGCGAGAGATTTCGAACAGATTCTTCACAAGAAAAGTCGTAATTCAAAATAGAAGAAGGACACACACCCTTCTCCTATTTTTTTCGAGTCTCTTTATTATATTCTACTGCTGTTCAGATTTACTTTCCAATATTATCTTCGCAAGAAGCAACTCTGTCCGAACATTATGCACTAAGTATCCATCAGCCCAGAAATCGTGCGTATTCGTAACATTAAAGTTATACACTGTTGTCTTTCCCCACTCTCGACCAAATGATTCCAGTGTAACTATCCCTTTATTTGTAATTAATCGATCCCCCTTCTCAAGGAGTGAAACATCAAGTCCTGGTGTTTCTTTCTTCGTTAATTCAGGAGCAAAGGATTTCCATCCTTCCTCTGTCATGAATGGGTGCGTTTCTGTTACAAACGTATTGCTTCCATTAATGCTGTAGAGCCATCCTTCAAATGGAATAACATATTTATTATGAACTTTATTGATACCCTCTGATCCCATGAGCAAGTCTCCAAGTTCAACTTCTTCAATTGCTTGAAGCTCTCCGTTTGCCATATGAATCATTGTTCCTGCAACGAAACATCCATCTCCGCCACCACCTCCAGTCGGAACCGTAGGGTTTTTTATACAATTTCCATTTGCATCCATTGTTCCATTGAGAGATGTACTGTATTCGGATGCTGTACATGATTCCCCATAACATTTTGTTCTCGACATTCTTTGCTGACATATCCATTGCTCTCGAGTATGCCAAGTTTTCCCAATCCATTGGTCCTGCCAACAACTATCACCGCTTCCTGTATTCGAAATCTGCATGTATCCGTGATTACACTGCAAAGGACATCCTAGGAAAGATCCACATTCGGGATTATCGACAGGAATAGTAGAACTACATTCTCCTGTTCCCCTAGTATCTCCTTCTCTCACCGTTCCTACTCCTGTTGTCTGGATAATGCTCCAACATTTCTTCACACAAACACCTCCTGATAGTTCATACCCCGGATCACAGGTAATAACTTCGGGAGCAGTGGGAGCCTCACAATTACCAGATACTTTAGACCACGTTCCATCATTACAACTGTACGAACAATCTCCCGTATATCCGGTATAACAGGTTCCACTCGTGCCTCCACTTGGCGTCTCTGAGAGTATGCAGTTGTCGGACATTGACTGTGCCGTACAAGAAGCCGGCAAACTACAATTACTCGTTTCCATGGACCATGAACCCGCGTTACAACGATAACTACATGTTCCCGTGTATCCCGTGTAACAATCTCCACTGGTACTTCCACTTGGTGTCGGCTGAAGGATACAGTTATCAGTCATTGACTGTCCTGGGCAGGGGTCGCCATTACATACTCCTCCCGTACATCCCGCTCCTCCAGGGTTTTTTATACAATTTCCATTTGCATCCATTGTTCCATTGAGAGATGTACTGTATTCGGATGCTGTACATGATTCCCCATAACATTTTGTTCTCGACATTCTTTGCTGACATATCCATTGCTCTCGAGTATGCCAAGTTTTCCCAATCCATTGGTCCTGCCAACAACTATCACCGCTTCCTGTATTCGAAATCTGCATGTATCCGTGATTACACTGCAAAGGACATCCTAGGAAAGATCCACATTCGGGATTATCGACAGGAATAGTAGAACTACATTCTCCTGTTCCCCTAGTATCTCCTTCTCTCACCGTTCCTACTCCTGTTGTCTGGATAATGCTCCAACATTTCTTCACACAAACACCTCCTGATAGTTCATACCCCGGATCACAGGTAATAACTTCGGGAGCAGTGGGAGCCTCACAATTACCAGATACTTTAGACCACGTTCCATCATTACAACTGTACGAACAATCTCCCGTATATCCGGTATAACAGGTTCCACTCGTGCCTCCACTTGGCGTCTCTGAGAGTATGCAGTTGTCGGACATTGACTGTGCCGTACAAGAAGCCGGCAAACTACAATTACTCGTTTCCATGGACCATGAACCCGCGTTACAACGATAACTACATGTTCCCGTGTATCCCGTGTAACAATCTCCACTGGTACTTCCACTTGGTGTCGGCTGAAGGATACAGTTATCAGTCATTGACTGTCCTGGGCAGGGGTCGCCATTACATACTCCTCCCGTACATCCCGCTCCTCCACAATCTTCTTTCAAATCATTTTGTGCTCCACAATTATCAAACCAGTAAACATTCGTTCCATAGCCATCGCACCCTGTCGTATTGTGATCTGGTAAACAAGGATCAATTGATTCACATATTCCAGAAGCGCTACAAGTCTCTCCCGTTGCACACGTTCCACAATTAGTACTTACTCCACACACGGTCTGTGTTCCACATTCATATCCTAAGGAAGAACAGGTATCATTACAGCTCGTAGTACACGCTCCACCAGAGCAAACCTCCCCGCTCGCACAATAAATTGTTTCGGTGCTGCTTCCTGAACAACTCGCTCCTCCACAAGAAGGTGCAGGATTTGTACAGGTTCGTGTTCGGCTTGTAGAAGATGACCCATCTGGAGATGTTTCACCCGAAGGTGCGATAGCTCCAAATAAGTTTTTTCCAAAAATGTTTGCCGCAATTTGACTCCACAAAGATGGTGTAACTTCTGCAACTCCGAGATCACATTCCCAAGCACTCCAGGCAGACCATCCTCCGTCCACTACTGGACAATCAACAATACAACTGTCGGCACTTGGACTTCCCCAGGTTCCATCATCACATGTATACGAACAACTTCCCGTGTATCCTGATGTACACGTTCCACTCGTGCTTCCACTTCCCGTTGTACTCACAACACAATTCCCAATAGTTGTTCCTGTACAACTCGATGGTGGTGGGGTACAACTATTTGTACTTGGACTTCCCCAGGTTCCATCATTACATGTATACAAACAGCTTCCCGTATATCCCGATGTACACGTTCCATCGGTCCCCTCACTTGATGTTGTGCTCAACACACAATCACTAATGGTTGTCGCCGTACAATCTGCTGCACAGCTTCCATTTGTTTTCGTTCCTATAGCTGTTCTTGTTCCATCACATTCTGATCCTGTTTGTGTGAAGCTTACTCCATCACACACTGTATCGGTCTTTGGTTTCCATGTCGTATCGGTAAGTGTTCCATCACACGTCCCTCCACATCCATCTGCACATGTTTCCCCCACGCACGTATTGCCCTCACAAGAACAATCTAACATACAGTTATCTAACTGTAGCCATTCCCCATTCGTACACCCGTATAAATGATGATCTGTTTGGTCGTAGGTCAATGATCCATTTTTGAGCGTCGTACAAGCTCCAATATCCACCTTGCTCATCGGTGCTGTTTGGATGATTCCATTTACATTTAATTTCACCCCTTCTATCGGAGCAATTCCAATTCCCATATCTCCATTTGTATTTTGAAGTTGAGAAACTACGTCCAAAATCTGATTGAACTCTGGAGATTGAACCTCATTCCCATTGTGCTTAGGAGAAACACTCATCGACATCGCAAAAGCGACACCTGAAATCATGATTCCGAGAACGAAAAGGGCTATTTTTTTCATGTTTGTTTTTCTATTTAGATCACACTACCGCAATTGTAACATTCTTGGAAGGAAAAAAAAGTTTTTTATAACTTCCTAAAGCACTGTTCTGTAGGGCCAAGAAAACGTTGTCACAAATCGCTTCATTATGCGAAAAAACTTGACTTTTCCTAAAAAGTGGGTAAGAATGTTAATGTTTCATTATATTATTTTGATCTTATTGTCAAAACATGAAAGAAAATAACAAAGTCGGTTCAGAAGTTTCTATTAAAAACCCAGAGGAAAAAGATTCTCCATCAATAAAGAGTATGGAAGTTCGGAAATGGTTACAAGTTGCACTAGCCCTTGTGATCGGAGGAGGAGGTGCTCATGCCATCATTCAAAAAATAAAAGCACCGCAAGAGGTGGTGACAAATATGGACACCGAACATCCTGATCAAGAACACAGTGACCGCGACGTGAAGGAGATCGTCAGGGATGAAATGGCAAACACTTCCGAGTTTCTTGAATTATCACAAAATAGTATCGGCTTAAAAAGTGCTGATATACAAGGAGAGTCTTTTGATTTTTCTGCTTTTGGGAAAGAGTATCAAGCAACGGTTCAAAGCATGCATGAAAACAGTTCTGGAGGAGTAAACATTGTTGCCGAAATTGAAAATGGAACGCTTGAAATTTACCAAGTAGGAAAAGCTGTCCATGCTCGTATGAGTATTTTGGAAGATGGACAACATAAAACTATCGAACTGAGAAATACGAAAGGTGGACCTGTTTGGCAAGAATATAAATTCAAAGAAAATGAAGAAGGTTCAGAAGAACTAGATGTGGAGAATCCTTCTCAAAGAACCACTCCTATTTCTTCTCAGTCAACAGCATTAAAAAGCACACAAGATGGGATTGAATTTCCAGCTCAAGCAGAATGTGTAGCAGAAGAGTTTGTCTATCACTATTTTATCACACAAACGCTTGTCGATGAAATTGGGCTTGATGCCACACTCGCTTTGGTTGAAGGGTCTGTAGATTATTACCGAACATCGCTTCGCAACTCTGATCCACGACTTAAATATGCAGAAGTTGTTTTCACATATGATGTTGTAGATATTACCGATGCTGAAGAAATTCCTATTAATGGAGGAACTGGTGATACATACACTAATTTTACATGGCTTCTTTTGGGAGATGATCCGCATGAGATCAAAGACCTTGCTGCTGCTTCTCCTACATCAAATCAATGCGTTCTCTGTCTTCATTTAAAAGACAGACTGGGAGCTGCTACTAGACTAGCACGCCCAGAACCTAGTTCTGGGATATTATATAACACGAGCGGTGTACAAGATGAGGGATTAGGATCTGGACACAGAACAATGGGACATGAATCTGGACATGCGAATGCAAATCTACTCCATAACGAAAATTCCTGGGAAGGACCAGTTGTGGTGACAAACTCCTCTACTGGACAACAGGTAACTATTAATATGGGGACGATTATGGGGTTAACCGGTGCTTCTGAACGACTCCCTATGTTTTCAACCCCTGACACTACCTATCACTATTCCTTCACAAATTCAGCGGGAACATGGACAGCGGAATTTACCGCTGGAAATACTCAAAAAAATTCTGTCGATAGTATTGCTAAATATTTTGATCCAACCGGTGACAATCATGATAAATTTTTACATGAAACTGATGTCCTTCCGGCTCCCCCTTCATACAATATTATTGTTGAACATCAGGAAGATTCTGTAAAAATTTCTATCGGAAATTTCGATCCTGCACTTACCTATTATTGGGATAATGGCATGATCGGTCATGAGATAATGATTCCGATACCGGATGATACTCTTGTATTAAAAGTTCATGGGGATAATGTCGCTTGTAATTGTCCAGGGGAAGAAGAGACTCTTGTAATCACCCACGTTGGAATTGATGATCCAGAAGAACTTGGAAATAATATTCAAATTTATCCAAACCCAAGCCCCAACAATGGACCCGTAAATATCAATGGACTCTCAAATCTCATGGGAAAACGCGTTCGATGCCTTCTCTTCGATGCTCAAGGAAGAGTTGTTCATGCTGAAAACTTTGATAACGTAAATGACAAACTTTCTTTCGAACCGAAAACCTCTCAGGGTGTTTATTTTTTGAAGGTTTTGGCGGATGGAAAAGTGATCAAAGAAGGAAAACTTATCCGGCTTTAAATCCTTTCCTTTGCCATTCTTATTCAATATCCTCCTTTTGTCATTCCGACCGAAGCGGAGAAATCTCATTCGTGTAAAAATTAAAAAATATATAAAATCCCACGGTCATTCTGGCTTGCTTATTCTTCCTTTTTTTGTCATTCCTGCGAATGCAGGAATCTAAAAATATGAGGACATATTTCGTATACATGATGACCAATAAAAAAAGAGGAACTTTGTATATTGGAGTAACAAATAATCTTCCCAGAAGAGTCTATGAACATAAAAAAGGAATACTTGGTGGTTTTACAAAAAAATACAATCTCAGAAAGCTCATTTGGTATGAAGTTACAGACAGTATTCGAATAGCAATAGAAGAAGAAAAACGCATGAAGAAATGGAAGCGTCAATATAAAATAAATGTTGTTGAAGAAGAGAATCCCAACTGGAATGATTTGAGTGAAGAATTTTTAGACTCTGAGTTATTGTAATAAGATTCCGGCACTTCGGCCGGAATGACAGGGCTCAAGTCAGAATGACGAGAAAAATGAGGAGTAGGACACAGTCCCACTCCTATCAGATTCTTTTTTTATCTTTCTCTAATTCGTTCCCCCTCCGCCTGATGTCTTCAGACATCGAACAGAAAGTTTTAAGTAGTCATTTGGTTCTCCTGTATTAAGTTTGAGTCGATTCACCTGATCATCTGCTCCTGACGGCCAACTCGAATTCGTGAGTTGTCTGTTGTAGTAACAAATTTGGTCATGAGGATTTCCTCCCGCATAACTCGCACAAAAAGCACCCGTTCCTGACAAAGTACTCGTCCAAAGATGATGACTATTATCATTTGACCACTGTGCAGTGTCCTGTACGTAGTATCCTGCCATTGATACACTTAGATCTGATGCCATTTCGTTTCCCTCACCCCCTCTCCAGTCAAGTGCATTTTGCTCAGTTGAAGACATCCCCAAATACCCTTCTAATGTTTTGTAATTTGAGTCTGAAGGCAAAACCCATCCGGAAGGACAGATTTTATTTGCCGCATCTAAAGTGTATAAATAATCGCCACTGTGAACTCTGTATTCTCCACTCGTCCCTTCTGTTAAGGCTGTTCCACTATTACTTTCATCGGTTGCCATATCTTCCTCCATCCAGCACTGAGATCCGATCTGTACAGTATTATAGGCATTTCCCTCTTGGTCATACATCGAATCATCTCCACAAGAGAAGCTATCACACACCCCAGCTCCTGAACATCCATACAGACAATCTGAAGATTTATCTTCTCGCTCATTACAGGAATTATACCACCATGAATCGCCTCCATAACAGTCTTTGTGATCATGTGTTGTACAAATCACACAATTACTCGACTCCATAGACCATGTTCCATTTACACAACGGTAACTGCATGTTCCCGTATATCCTGTGTAACACGATCCACTCGTGCCTCCATTTGCTGTTGCCGCGAGGATACAGTTATCGTCCATTGATACGGCCGGACACGATCCATCTAGACACACACCATTCTGACATCCCGCTCCTCCACAGTCTTCATAAATATCATTTTGTACTCCACAATTATCAAACCAGTAAACATCAGTTCCATAGCCATCGCACCCTGTCGTATTGTGATCTGGTAAACATGGGTTGTCTACTACACAGTCTCCGAGAGCATTGCACATCATCGTATATCCTCCAGAAGATGTTCCGCAAGTCGTTCCCACTACCGCTACACAACTCTGTGATGCGAATGGTTCTTCCTGATCAGAACAGAAACTATCAGCAACTACATTGTTGGTACTCGATTCTCGGCATTCAACGGTTCTATTTTCAGTTCCGTCACAGGTATTATCCAGTGGCGATGGGAGTGTACAATCGCCCCACGTTCCCGTGTACCAATAATATGTTGATGGCGTAATACAGGCTCCATCAGAACAAATCATTCCGTTTGCACAACTAATTGTTTCCGTACTATCTCCTGTACAACTGGCTCCTCCACACACTGCATATGGATTACTACAGGATCGACTTCTCGTAAGTGTCGTTGAAGGATTTCCTTGTGTAGCATATCCGCAATACCATGCTCCCCACGCGCTCCAGCCTCCGTCTACAGATGTTTGTGTTCCACTGCACGTTCCTCCACAACCATCACTACACGTTGATCCAACGCACGTACTGGATGCACATGAACAATCTGGTGTACACGTTTCTCCTGTACAAACACCGCCTACACAGATTTCTCCTGCCCCGCACGCTACCGTTAGCGTCGCACTTCCCACACAATCGTTTCCTCCACATGAGGGTTCTGGATTGGTACACGTTCGTACCCCGTATCGACTCTCAGGGATTGTAGGATCTGTAGGATCAATAGGGTCTGTTGGCAATGCGGCTGCAAAAAGATTCGCGGTAAACCACCTGAATATATTGCTGATATTTTCTTCTTGCTCAACCATTGCCACCTCTCCTGTACAAGACCACGTATAGTCTGACCATCCTCCATCCACTACTGGTTTTGTTCCATCGACAGTTCTCGTATTTCCACAATCACTTGTTTGTTCTAACTGACCTCCGACACAAACGGTATTTGTATCTGGAGTCCAAAAGGAATCTTCACACCCTCCACTACAATTTTTCGTTCCGGTTGCCGTTTGCGTATTTCCACAATTACTGGTTTGTTCAAAGGACACCCCCGCACATACCGTGCTTACATCCGGTGTCCAAATATCAATAAGGGTTCCGTTACACGTTCCATCACATCCATCGCTACACGTAAGTCCAACACACGTACTCACTGCACACGAACAATCTGGGGTACATCCGCTTCCACCTCCACCATCATTGTTGAGTTGTATCCAACTCGTTCCGTTACACCCATACCAATGACTCACCAGAGAACTCAAGTAAATAGCCCCTTCAAGAGTACTATTACAAACTCCTCCTGTCTCAAGAGGGGTTACTTTAATCATTCCTTCAACATCAAGTTTTACATCTGTATCGGGCACGGTTCCGATTCCGATGCGTCCACTTATATTATGGACCCCATCGAGTACTTCTACTATCGAATTAAATTCTGTAGCATCCAGTCCATCCCCTTCGTATTTCGTTGGAATATTATTGACGGTAGCCGCAAAGGTAGCGGTTGAAATAAGTATCCCGAGACCGAAAAGAAATATTTTTTTCATGTTTAGTTAGTGAGATTTACACGGCAAGAGCCACCACAGATTCCTCCGTGAGAACAATCCGAATTTTTTTCTGTAAGAGGAAATCCTGAGCAACAAGTACCACATTCTTCTATACTACCACAGGTTGTGTTATCAGGAAGACAGCTAATCGTTGAACAAACTCCGTCCGAGCAGGTCGACCCAGTAGGACAATTTTCTGTTTGCGTACTCGATCCTACACAATATGATCCATCACATGGTGCTGGATTGGTACACGTTCGCGATCGTGTTCGACTGGTACTATCGGGTGCTGGAATAGGGCTAATAAGGGTTGTTTTGAGTTGTCCCCATAATGCATCTGATGTGAGTGTGTCTCCACTAACACAAGACCATGCTCCCCATGCTGACCAGCCTCCATCAATAATAGGATCACAGACCGTTGTTGCCGTTCCTGTACAGACACCGTTTTCACAGCTCCCGGTACCACAATCTTGTTTCAAATCATTTTGTGTTCCACAATTATCAAACCAGTAAACATCCTCTCCATAGCCATCACACCCCGTCGTACTGTGCGCTGGAAGACAGGGATCGTTTGATTCACATATTCCAGAAGCACTACAGGTTTCTCCTGTGGCACATTTCCCACACACAGCACTGATTCCACAGACGGTCTGCGTTCCACATTCATATCCGAGTGAGGCACAGGTATCTGTACAACAGTTTTGTGTTCCTATAGCGTCCCGACTGTTTCCACAGTTACTGATTTGCGTGAAGGTCTCTCCGCTACAGACGGTGCTTGGATCAGGATCCCAATCGGTATCCATACATCCCGAACAATCTCTCGTTCCCATTGCCGTATCCGTTTCTCCTGTACAATCATTTGTTTGGAGAAATTCTTCCCCTTCACAGTAATTACTCGCTGGAGGTGTCATAGTTCCTGGTAAACAATCATTTCCTGTTTCACAATTCCCTTCTCCATCACAGACCCCTACTTCCCCAGGAGCTCCTTGTGAACTGTAGTAATCACACGGCGTGTCTGGTGCATACATAAGTCTTAGCTCTATTGGAGAGAATGCAAGCTCTTCACACGTTGGATATGATTCCTTTAAATTTCCTGCCCAACATTCTTCATAACAATCAAATGTGGCTCCAACACAATATCCACTCTCACATCCCGCTCCGCCACAATCTTCTTTGAGATCGTTTTTAACGCCACAGCTGTCATACCAGTACACATCTCCAAATGAACACTGAGCTGTGTTATGAGGTGGATCGCAAGTATCACCTATTTCACATAGTCCAGCAGCATTACATGTTGATCCTACATCACAGGTTCCACAATTGGTCTCAGCTCCACACACGGTCTGTGTTCCGCATTCATAGTATGTCGGTGCACTACACGTGTCGGTACAAGCTCCGCCTCCACTAACTTCATTATCAACCTGTACCCATCCGGCAGGATTTCCGAGGCAGACATAGAAGTGTTTATTCGTTTCGTTAAAATAAATAGCCCCTTTGAATCCATTATCACAATTGACGACAGTACTCATCGGTCTTGTCTGGATCACTCCTCCCACGCTAAGTTTTATTCCTGCCACGGCTGTGGTTCCAATTCCCATATCTTCATTTACATTTTCAACTCCCGATAACACCTGCGTGATCTGATTAAACTCCGTTGCTGTGAGAGTACCTCCTGTTGCCTTTGTCCCAACAGTAACCATCATCGCGAAACTCACGCTGGTAATTAAAAGCCCCATCCCCAAAAAGATTCCCCATCTGAGAGAACGCGGAACACGGTGAAAAAGTTTTTTCATGAGATATATTTGTATTGATTTTACAAAATTTTAGCACGTTTTATCAAAAGGCAAAAAAACTTTTTCCATCTTTTTCCTAAACCCGGGTTCGTTAAAAATAGCACTTCGCGAGAACCCGGGTTCAGTTTACACGATCTTCTTCTTCACCACTCCCAAGAAACATGGGATGAGAATCAATGTCAGCACCGTAGAAAGCACCATTCCGTACACAATCGCAAAACCAAGTCCTCCCCAGATTTCATCTGACAATGACAATGGCAACATTCCCACTACAGTCGTAATTGATGTCAGAAAGATTGGTTGGAGTCGTTTCTTTCCCGCCTCAATGTACGCCTTGATCCAACTTTTTGTTTCCTTTGCATGTATATTAATATGATCGATCAGCACAATGGCATCGTTCACGATAATTCCCGCCAGCGCCACAATCCCGATCATGGTTGGAAATGAAATTGGAAATCCTGTGAGCCAGAATCCAATAAACACTCCTGTGAGTGAGAGTGGAATCAATATCAATGTTACCAATGCTTGATAGAACGAGTTGTATTGCGCCACAAGGACGACAAGGATAAGTACCAAGGCAAATGCCATAGCGGTCGCGGACTCTCGCATCAGACGCCCTCCCTCTTCACTGTCTCCTCCGAACTCAACCATTTCTCCTGGAAGGAGTTCTAATTTGCTAATCGCCCTGTCGAGATCCTTTTGGATGGTAGAAACAGGAGTTCCTTTTTCCATATCTGCCAACACTGACACAATTCGTTTCCCATCGTAGTGTTTCAGTTGTGAAAGTTCTGATGACAACGTTGGCGTCGCAATTTGAGACAAAGTCACGAAACTTCCAGACGCGGTCCGCACTGGAATCCGATTGAGAATATCCAAGCTTTCTGGGTCATCCCATTCACCCGTTCCTTTCCAATCGAGTCGAACGTCTACATCAATTTCTTCATCCCCTTCTGTCAGTTTTACCGCCGTCACTCCGTGCACTCCAGAACGGAGTGTTTCCATAACTTGTTGTGGCGTGAGTCCAAATTTAGCAAGAACCGTCCGATCAAAATTCCACACCATTTGTGTAACTCGATCCGCGGCTGTTGTCCGTGGATTCACCGTTCCCGGAAGTTCTTCAACGAGTACTTCCAGTTGTTCTGAGAGTTCGACAATGTGCTCCATGTCGTCCCCCATGATCCGCACTTCAACGGCGGCTCCTGTTGGCGGACCTCCTTTTATTTCTGTAAATTCTGCCTCCACATGTGATGGCACAACCGATTCAATACTCTTTTGAATAATCGGCATAATGTCATAAGATTTGGTTTCACGATCAATCTTCTCTGTCAGGTTTATCGTCAGTCCAAGAATGTTTTCTTGTGGTGTCCCTGTCGACCCTTCTCCTTGTTGAAATTCTTGTTTTGATCCCACGGTGAACACAAAGTTCTTGAGCCAGACTTCTCCATTTTCTCGTGGTTCAAAGAACACTCTCAATTGTTCTGCCACAGGTTCTACGAGTTCTCTTGTATCTCCGAGATCCGTCCCTTCTGGATATTCAAAATTCGCATTAAAGAACGTGAAGTCAGACGATGGGAACACTTCCACGGGCACGCGATTGGTCGCGACGAGTGAGAATGAAAACGCAAAGACGGCAAAAGAAATTCCGAGTACTGCGATCATACGTGATCGTTTTGCGAGAATCTTTTTCATCGTTCGTTCATACCAATCCTGCACTTTTTTGAGTCCCGTATTCTCTCGTCTTTTCTTTGGAGGAATAATGAGGAAGAATTGCCGTGCCACAGAAGGAAGAATCAATAATGATACCACCAATGCGCCGATAAGAACGGTTGTTACCGTAATCGGAATCACTGCAATATAGTCTCCACTCACTCCTGAAATAAAGAAGAGCATTGGCAAGAACGCAAACACGGTCGTCAGTGTTCCAGCGATAAGTGGCCATCGGAATACGCGCAGTGTTTCTACTGCTGCGGCTCTCGGTTTCATATGTTTCTGATGAATCGATTCACTCATGCCTTCCACCACAACAATGGCGTTATCCACCAGCAACCCGACTCCGAGCACGAGAGAAAACAAAGAGATTCCATTAAAACTTCGTCCCGTAAAATTGAGCACCATCACGGCAATCAACATCGAAAGCGGAATCGCAACCGCGGCCAAGAGACTCTCTCTCCATCCTACGAAGACGAGCATCACGAGGGCAATCAAAATCAATGTTTGTGTTCCACTTCGTGTGAGCGTATCGAGACTTTCTTTAATCTCATCGGCTCTGTTGTAGGTTACCGTTGCTTCAAGATGTTGGGGCAAGGTTCCCCGTACTTTTAATTCTTCTACACGAGAAAGAACATTCCCGACCATTTTGAGAACGTTTCCGTCTTCGGCAGATTTAATCACTTCAATTTGAACGGCTGGTTGTTCTTTGTTTTCTGTTGAGAAGTAGGTCTCGACTTCGAATTTTTCAAATTCGCGACGCACCACTCCTAAGTCTGAAATCTTAATAATCGTATCTCCAGAAAGCTTCACCGGCACATCGGCAAACTCACTCGCGGTTTCCATTTCCGCTCTCACCGTTACTTCGATAAGTTGCCCATCGACCGTTACCGATCCTAATGGCATATCTCTATGGGCTGCACGGATAGCACTTAGAACTTCTGTCACACTAATTCCCTGTGCTTCCAGTTTCACTGGATCGAGTACAATATGCACCTCATCTTCCGGTGCTCCTTTTACCTTTACCCGTTTCACTTTTGAAAGCGTTTCAAATTCTTCCTCTAAGATGTCAGAAAATTGCTTCAGCTCTGACCATGCAAAATCTCCTGACAGCATGAGCGTTATAATGGGCACGTCCGAGATAGAAATTTCTGTCACCTCCGGATCATCGAGAATGGTATCGGGCAGATCCCGCTTCGCATTATCAATCTCTTCTCGAAGCTTCTGAAGGTTTATGTTGTTATCACTATCGATATCAAACTCCACCATTAGGATGGAAACCCCAGATCTCGAGAACGATGTAAATTTCTCTAAATTATCCAAGTTCTTCACCTCTCGTTCTATTTTTTGAGTAATGAGTTTCTCCACGTCCCCCGGACTCGCCCCTGGCCATATGGTAGTTACCGTCGCTGCTGGGATATTAATCGTCGGTTCTGTTTCTCGTGGAATGGTAACAAAGGAAACCATCCCCATAATAACAATAAAGAGCAACATGAGAATGACGACCCTGAATCGGTCTAACATGTATGTCCAAAATCGAGAAAGTGTTTCCTGCATTATTTTGTGTGTACTTCTTCACCGGCTGTTACTCGGTTTCTGAACCTGACTACCAATTCCCCTTCTTCAATTCCTCCAGCAATCTCGATGCTGTCTGAGATAATTTTTCCCGTTTGAATTTGTTTTCGATGAGCGACACCGTCCTCACTGATGACGATGACCTCCGCTCCTCCTGGCTCAAAACTCACCGCTGAGATGGGCAAGAGATTTGGAATTCCGTTTTTCACAGGAAGCAATAGTTTCACATAACTTCCTACCAAGATGTCTTCTTCCATAGATTCCAATGGGAACTCAACATTAATTTTCTGAGTTAGCGCATTCATCTTTCCGGCAACTAAGAAATTTTCTAGTGTCTTTCTTTCTCCATTTGGAAGAATCGCTGAAATCTTTTCTGGTGCTGACTGCATTCGTTTGAGTTCATCACGCGTCACTGACGCTTTGAGCTTCGGAACAACATCTCCTGAAACGATAGTGAAGAGTGCTTCTCCTGCCGTCACACGGTCGTACGATGTCACGGTCTTGTTTGCAATCGTTCCCGCAAATGGCGCTCGTATCTGCAAATCCGATTGCGATGCCCGAGCGAGAGAGAGTGAACTTTGGGCGCTTGAGATTGAAGAGTCCGCTTGTGCTTGTGCGAGCTCCAGAGCTGCCTGCGCATTTCGAACCGCATTTTCTTTGGTAAGAATAGAAAGTCTGTTTCGTTGGTTCTCAGATCGCGCCGCTTCGATTTGTGTTTTGAGTGTCAGGATTGTCGCATTGATACTTGCAGAAAATGTTTCCGCTTCTGTTTGATATGTTGCTCTGTTCGTAGAAGAAAAGTTTTGAGACAACGCCGTTCGTCGAATTAAATCATCGAGGCTTTGAACCACGCCCTGAATATCCTCAAGGAAATCGAGCCGTGCCTGTGCATAACGAATGAAGTCTGTATCCTTCACCTGAAACGTTGGTAATGTTGGAAGTTTCTCTTTTGCAAAGACAAGTGCTTCCACAATATTTTTCGTATCTTGTTTCATGATGGAATCATTTCCACCAATCTGTGAACGATCCACATCATCCGCATATCGAAATTTAAGAGATGCTTTCAGAATCCGATCCGCCCAATCAAGAACATTGAATGCAGTGGTTTCAGAATTCCGTGCTTTCGTTTTGAGTTGTTCAAAGACCTCCGTGTAGTTCTGCGCTTCATCCAGTCTGGTTTGTGCTAATGACTGTTGTGCTGTTTGCAATGAGATTTGTGCGGAACTCACGGTGTTCTGAGTTGCCAGTTGTGTTGATTCTAAGCTTCGAACTGCATTGTCGTACGCCACCTGTGTTGCATCATTCGATAATTGGAAGCTCGCCAAGAGTTGCCCTCTCGACACTTCTTCTCCGATCTTCACAGAGGCTTTCGCAATCGTTCCCGTCACTTCTGCCAAAATATCCACTTCTCCGCTCGAAGCCACTGTTGCGAGTACTTCTCTGGAGCTATCGGGTGACCACTGAGAAAATGGAATGACCTCAACTGTTTTGATTGTTTTTTCAGGAAGAATTTCTTCCTCTGCTACCTTGTTTGAAGTCGAGTGCATGATGAGTATCAGAAACACCAGACCGGCTATCCCAATCTTCCCGTTTTTCCAGGTAAGATGTTTTTTGTACTGTTTCTTGTACCGTTTCAGAAGCCGTTTATATTTTTTCTGCATTGATATTTTTTTATCCTTCTCGCGATTATACCACTTTTAGAGCGAAAAATCAAGCGTCAGAGCATGCGCAAATTAGGCGACAAAACCCAAATGTCAAACCTCCATTTTTACTTCTGTCATCCCAGAATCCCGAAGGGATATCCGGGATCTTATGAAATCGATTTAATTGCTTGTACAACACTCTTTTTAGACGCTTCCTTCTGTTCTTTTCTTTCAAAATTCTCCACCATAATATCTTTTCCGACAATCACTCCAATCGGCACTCCTTTTTTGCGTGCGTGATCGATCTGTTTATCCGTCTTTTTATTTTCCAAATAATTCTCTGCTTTTATTCCAGATTCTCGAAGCAAGGCTCCAATTTCCAAAGCGTCTTTCATGAACTCCTCGCCTCGTGTAAGCACAATCACGTCGCAGGATGAAGCTTGGGTTGGTTTGATAATCTCCGCGTCAAATAACTGCCACAGAAGCCGCGTCAGTCCAATTGAGATCCCCACCCCTGGCAGATCTTTATTGGTGAACACTTTCGCGAGATCATCGTATCGTCCTCCCGCACAGATAGTTCCCACTTTCGGATAATCAACAAGTGCTGTTTCATAAACCGTTCCGGTGTAGTAATCCAATCCGCGAGCTATAGAAATATCTGGACGAAACTTATTCATGTCAATTTTCATCCCATTAATCAAATAATCACAAACACTCTCAAGTTCCTCAACTCCTTGTGCACAGGAAGAATTTAAAGCTCCGAATTTTTTAAGTCCGTCAAAATACCCTTTCCAATCTCCCTGTAGCCACATCTCTGAAATATCCGTCAAATATTCGGCAAATTCTAACTGTTTTAATACTTTTTCTTTGTCTGGAGTTAGCTCCTTCAGCATTTTATCAAATTTCTCTGGAGAGACTTTCTCTTTTTGATCAAAAAGCTCTAACCATTTTTTTTCATCGACTCCTAAAAATTCTCCCCATCCCGTTAAAATCTTTCGATTATTTATTCTCACAATAAATTTTTGTTTCGGCATGAGTTCTTCAAAAAGTTCGACAATAATCGCCACCATTTGGGCATCATTTCGGAGCGATAAATTTCCATTTCCGATCACATCAATATCGCACTGATCGAACTGTCGGAATCGTCCTTTTTGCGCTCGTTCTCCACGCATCACCGGACCAATCGCAGAGCGACGAAACGGAAATGTGAGATCGTTAAAATGTCGTGCCACATACAGCGCCAACGGCACCGTGTGATCGAATCGAATTGCCCGCTGATCTTTGTCCTGATCAATAGCGTCTTCTCGGAGCAATCGGTCGAGCACATAAATCTCTTTTGGGTTCCCTCCTTTGGCAGTAAAATTCTCCGCTCGTTCGACGAGTGGCGTATCGATTTGAGGAAATCCATGTTTCTCAAAAACTGATTTAATAACTCCGATCCAGCGTTGTCTTTCTCGCTCTTGTGTAGGAGTAAATTCCGGAAATCCACTTGGTGTCGATACATTGAATTTTGCCATCACGAACAATTGTAACCAAGAGTGTATGTTTACGCTACCGCTTCATGCCGAAATTTTACTTCATGAGTATGAATTTTCCCATCTGCATACCCCTTAAAATAATCTGACTCTGTTTTTAATCGATCCACGATTTCATTTTCTACAATAACAAATAGTTTTTCATTAAATTCTTTTTGCTCTGTAAACTGGTTTTCTGTAAAAACTTCTAGTGTTGTCACTCTGTCTTTTAATTCTCGGAGAGAATTTAATACTGTCTTATTAAATCCTTCTTGTTTTTGAAGAGAATTTAATACTGTCTTCTGAAATGTCTGTTCAGTCATCTTTTCCTTTCTAATGGAATGAAGAAAAAATACAAACTCGTTTCTTTATACAAATTTAATATTAAAAGACCCCACTTTCGCGGGGTCCCTTACTATTCATAGTTAAGAACTGATTACAGTGCACTGAATGAAGAAGCTATTTCTGATCGAACTTTTTCAAATCCAGATTTGTCTCCGTCTTTGAGTTCAACTTCTTTAATCTTCGCTACTTTTTGCATCACTGGAAGTTCTTCAATTTTTGAAAAGTCGAAGTCTTCTTTGTCTGCTAATTTCAAACCTTCTTCATAAACGGCTGTAATAACTCTGAGCATTTCGTATTGCTTTTCAGCACTTGTATACGCATCAGTATCACTGAATGAATCTTGGTAGAGGTAATCCTCACGAATTGATTTTGAAACCAAGAGAATTAATTTTTCTTTCACAGACAATGCGTCTGGTCCTACCAATTTCACGATTTCTTCAAGTTTAGATTCTTGTTGCAACAAACTCATCGCAACATTACGAACGTCCCAGTAATCCTGAGCCACGTTTTCTTTCATAAATTTATCCAAGTTTGAAAGATACAAAGAGTAAGATTTCAACCAGTTAATGGCTGGGAAGTGTCGTTGGTACGCAAGCTTCGCATCAAGTCCCCAGAATGTCTTTGTCACACGCAATGTGTTTTGAGACACTGGTTCTGAAAGGTCTCCTCCTGGAGGTGAAACCGCTCCTACCACAGTCAATGTTCCTTTTCGGTCATCTGATCCCAAGCAATCTACCGCTCCTGCTCGTTCGTAGAACTCCGCAGTTTTTGATCCCAAGTAGGCAGGATATCCTTCCTCACCTGGCATCTCCTCAAGACGTCCTGAGATTTCACGCATCGCCTCAGCCCAACGAGAAGTTGAGTCTGACATCAGCGCTACGTTGTATCCCATGTCTCGGTAATACTCAGCAATTGTAATTCCTGTGTACACAGACGCTTCTCGCGCTGCCACTGGCATGTTTGAAGTGTTCGCGATCATCACGGTTCGTCGCATGAGTGGTTCTCCTGAGTTTGGATCAATCAATTCTGGAAATTCGTTCAATACCTCTGTCATCTCGTTTCCTCGTTCTCCACATCCGATATACACAATCACTTGCGCATCACAGTATTTCGCCAAACTTTGTTGTGTTACTGTTTTTCCAGATCCGAATGGTCCAGGAATACATCCCGCTCCCCCTTTCGCAAGTGGGAAGAACATATCAGTTGAACGACATCCTGTTCGAAGTGGTTCATCTGGAATTCGTTGTTTTTTTGCTTTCCTTGGATTTCGGATTGGCCAGAACTGACGCATTTCAATTTCGTGTTTTTTCTCACCTTCCTTAAGTACCGCTACAATTTCTGTTACGTTGTATTTTCCACCTTTGATTGATTCTACTTTCGCGTTCTGAATTCCAATTGGCACCATAATAAGATGCTCAATCAATGTTGTTTCTTGCACAGTTCCCAATACATCTCCCTCGCTTACTGTGTCTCCAACGGCAGCTTTCGCTACAAAATCCCATTTTCTTTGACGATCAAGTCCGTCGGCAGAAATACCTCGAGCCAAGAAGTGTCCTGATTTTTCCTCAAGCACTTTCAATGGTCGTTGAATTCCATCGTAAATAGTTTCAAGAAGTCCGGGTCCAAGCTCAGCTGACAAAGTTTGTCCTGTCAATTTCACTGGTTCTCCTGGTCCAATACCAGCAGTTTCTTCGTACACTTGAATAGAAGCGTGTCCATTGTCGAGTCGAATAACCTCTCCAATCAAACCTTCTTCTCCTACACGAACCACCTCATACATCTTTGAGGTTTCCATGTTTTCGGCAACCACGAGGGGTCCTGATACTTTTACGATAACGGGGTCTTTTTGCGTCATAGAATGATAAAAAAATTTCTGCGATATTTTGGAGAAAAGAGCAGAAATGTCAATGGTTTTGTTGAGTTTTTTGGCGAAATATGGTAGAATAATCCGATTTATTGAGAAATTATGAAACTTTTCCAATTTCAGTCCGGCGAAAATACTCGATTTGTGTACCAAAACAAACCCGAGAAACAAGACCATAGTGAAATACTTGCAGCGGCTCAGGAATGTCGTGATGAAATCGTTGCGGAATTAGGAGCCTTGAATCAAGAGGTCTTCGCCGAACCGGAAAAAAGATTTAATGAACAACTTCTTAGTGGAGAAAAAATTGAACTCTCAACGGGATGGACTGTTCGTCTTGGGGGAACCTTTCCAGATGATGCGTATCGGACTGAGACGTTTCAACCGGATGGAAGTATTTACATGAAACGAACTATTGAAGAACCTGGAGAGCCTCGTGTTCGACAATCCCTCACAAAACGTTCGAGTGGGAAACTCATCATGAGAGAGAAGGAAGATGGAAAGAAATGGCAAGTTGTGAAAACTTTCCGAAACCCTGCAAACTTAAAAGTGGTCCGAAATGAAGAGATAAAGATTCGTGCACGAAACGATGAAGAAAATACTATAAAAAAAGTAGTAGAAAGAGTTCCAGGACGAAATAACGTTGTTGTTTTTAATCCTGATGAAACCGTTAAACGAACTCGAGGAGAAGTTGTCGATGAAGCAATCGTTCCAAAAATTCAGAACCTTCAAGAAGATGTGGTTGAAGATATTCAAGAGATTCGAGAAGACGCTCCTGAAATGCTCACCGAAGAAGCTCAAGAAGAGCTCCAACAAATTGACGATCAAATTGAAGTACTGCTCACGAACTACACCATTAAACCTGGTGACACGATTTCTGACATTGTGAGTTTCTGTAGAGATGCGAATGGAAACGCGCCTAATTGGAAAGATGTGTATGAGGTAAATAAAAACAACCTCAGAAGTGGAAACCCTGATCTCATTTTCCCAGAAGAGAAACTGAAACTCCCTGATGGATATAAACTCAATACAGTAGCTCTTGATGCAAAGCAGTTAAAAAACTTAAACGACTGGTACGGAGAAAAGGAGGCACTTGAAGGACAAGCTCAAGAAACAAATACTAATCAAGAAAATGTCGCTACGAGCACTGAAACCGAAGAAAACACAGCAGCTCAAACATCAGGTGAAACTGAGACTTCATCCGATTTAAACGATTTACTTCTTAGCGATATTGAAAGTAATGAAGAAATAGAACAAATCACACCTGATGATATTGCCAATGCTTTTACTGAAGCAAATAAAGAAGATGCTTCTGAAGAGGCTATTAATAAGGCTACTGACTATTTTTTCAACGAAGATCGAAAAAAAGACTGGAAGCCGGAAGATTATGACAAAGCTGGAGAGAGTTTAGGACTCGATCCCAAAGTATTTGATTCTATTACTGATATGGGGGGTATTTCTGGTGATAAAACACTTGAAGAACTTAGTCAGCGAAAAGAAAAATTAAATGCACTTTCTCAAGAAATTTCCGATTGGAAGGAACGATATCCAAATTTGATGGAAAAAAGTGATCGACTAAAAGAATCACTTAAAAAGTTTGATGAATCACTGCTTGAAAAATTTAAAGAAATTGATGAAGCGATAAAAAACCTCCGAACACCTGAAGACATCGAACGCCTTAATAAACTTCCAATTCCTCTCGGGAAATTGAAAATCAAATTCAACACTCCAGAAGAAGAAGTACAAATGGCAAAGGTAATTCAACAACTGATTGATAAGAATTGGGTTTCTGGACCTGATGATGGTTTTCCTTTCTTTATTCAAAAGGGATCTGGTGGGAAATTCGAACTCCGATTCATGAAATACGATCCTGCGGTAAAAGAAGCCGCTCCAACTATTGCCCTTGAAGAACAATGGATGACATCTCAAGTATCTTCTGTACTTGGAGAAGAAAACAATCTTCGTGAAATGGCACGATTCCTCAATGAGGATATCCCAACGGTAAAAGGACACTCTTGGAAACACGTTGAGTAACCCGTCTTGTAAGACGCATATATTTCCTCTCTTTGAACTCAATATTACTTGACTCTTTTGTTTCTTTGTGGTATTATTAATTAAGCTCTTTTAAATTTCGGATATTGGCCCTCCACAATGGTGTTTAATGAAGTGGTTAGAGAAACTTTTGTTTCTTCTGATGCTTCTGAACTCCGTTCCCGAGGGCTAAAATTTGTAAGCTTCAATGAGATATTTATTTCTGCAATGATGTCTCTTCGAAGCTTACAACCTACGTCTGTAGCACACTGTAAGCCTGTAACATGAATTCTAACTTAAATTATACGTATGAAAACTTCACATTTTTTCTCTATCTTCGCTACCTTCGTAGTAGCAGTTTTTTTATTCTCCAGTTGTAGCCCAGAGGCTCCTGTAGTTGATCCTAACCCTGAAATGACTTGGGCCAATACGGCACAATTCATCGAACTTGAAAATGCTGGTGTCACAACTATCACTTTCAAAAAAGTAAAGGGTACTTCTACTTCTTACGAAGCAACCAAAATCGAATTTCCAAACAATTCCATTATGGATGCTACCGAATCAATGAAAGACGTAACAATTGTTACTGCTGGAAATGCTTTGGATAGTGAACCATTTTTGTTCTTTGAGTTTGAAACCGATTTTGGAACTATCATGTCTTATGCCGGTCCTGAAGACCTTAATAAGATTAATGAAAAGAGCATCATTCTTGATACGCTTGGAAATGTTGAAAAAACCACCTTTTATAAGGTTCGGTCTATTCCTTACGTTTTCAAAAAAGATGTTCCGTCTTCTTTCTGGATTCAAGGGAAACGCTTCGCACGTTACAATTCTGGATACGTTCAGAAAAAAAACGTGAAAGCCAGTCCAAGAGTTGCTCCTAACGGACAACCTGTGACTGCTTCTACCACACCAACGTCTTCAATTGAAGATGCTGATGATTCTGGATATGGTTGGTGGGTCTATGCCCTTGGAGCAATAATTTTTGTTTTATTGGCTTGGCTTGTTTACAAGAGACTAACGAGAACTACTACTTAATTAACTCCTCGGGATTTGGGCGGTTCAATTTGTACTTGTACAAATTGACCGCCCTCTTCTTTATAGAACGATTTTTAAGAAAGATTTAAAAAGAACCCCTCGCAATGCGGGGGGCTCTTTCCCTATATTTTTTATTTTTAACTCAAGATGTCACTTCCCACAGCACGTTCGACAATCTTTGAAAGTCGTTTCGAACCAAATTTCGAATCCTTTGAATCAGGAGACGGAACGGGTACGACGGCTGGAAGTGCTTTTTGTGCTAGCTTGGTCAACAAATCGTCTGGAAGTTTCTTGTAAAAGTTCTCTTCTACAAAGACAACCGCAAACTCTGGTGTTTGAAGTTCATCTCCCAGATGCCTCGCCGCGATATCACGCAATATCTCCTGCGCTTCATCGGAAGACGCAACTGGGTATGTTTCTGCTCCAAAGGCTTTAAAGAGCAAAATTGAGCTCTCTGTACCTATCACCGCAAGTTTAAAGTTCTGTTCTTCCATCTAGAGTTGTTTGAGCGTTTTATAAAGAGTGTCTGAATCCATTCCGTGGAACTTCGCAAACATGATAAATTTAATCATCTTCGCGTTCTGCAATCGTCGTTCGAAGTATGCGAGTGGCACCTGAATGCTATCAATCGCTCCGAACTGAGCATCGTGAAGAAATTCATTCATGATTCCATCGAGAGCTTTCTCAATAAGAATCACTTTGTCTTCTCCCCTGTCGGTTTCTTTAAACTGCGCTAACAATTCGTAGAATCGAGTATCGTGTGCCCATTTCCACAAATCTTCTTCTGTTTGAATACGAGATACATCTTCCCATTGGAATGATCCGTAAGGAATGAATGTGTCTTCGGTCAACGGTTCTTCCAAGATCAATACAGATCGGAGAAGTGTTCTGAAGTTTGTAGAATCAACCGTAAGTCCAAAGAGGTTCTTCATAAATGAAGATCCTGATCGAGCTGTCAGTCGAGATAAGAATGCAAAATGTGCTTGGTCGAGGAGTGCCTCAACTGAGCGGAATGATTCTGTACGTTCGTATGTTTTTTCAATCTCAGCAATAGCTTTTGCGTATTCTTTTGGAAGTGTTTCTGAAACTTCGTTAGCGAAGACTATCTTCTCTAGTTCAGTCGGTGAAATTTCTCCTAAAGCACAAAATCCATTTTCTTCTGTGAAGTCGCCGAGTGCTTCTTCGTTTTCCAAAAGTTTCAATTTGTACGCTCGCTTCAAGTTATTGAGATCAAATCGTTTCCAAATAAATTTCAATCCTGCGCAATCGTCTGTTCCTTTCACAACGAGTTCTTTTGTCTCCAAAAGACCTTTCTCAATGATCGCAGAGAAATCCTGAGGTTTAACGGCTTCATCGAAGTACTGTGCGTACTGCAATTCTACCAAGACACGAAAGGCGTCCTCTGGAGTCGGAGCCCCCACCATACGATCAAGTCGTTCTGGTGAAAGGAGCTTTGATTCTAGAGCTCGGATTTGTCCGTTTACAAAAAGGAAGCTACTCATTAGATAAGTTTCAGTTGATCAGCGAAGTATGAAGTGAGTGCGTCTTGAAATTCTGAGAATACAAGACTGTGGAAAGAGTTATCAACCTCCGTTCCGCCTGTGTGAAGGATGAATCCTCCAACGATGTCCTTGTGAGCAACAACGTCGAATCCAGGAGGGGCAAATCTGGACGTAATCTCCAGTCGTTTTGCCGGGGCAAACACTTTCCCTGAACGGAACGTGATCTTGGAAAATAATTTCTCCAAAATCTGTCCGTAGGTTTTATCATCTGCATTCTCTAATTTATCCAAGAAGAGGTTGAGCGACTTCGTGATTGTATTTCGTTTTGAATGAAGCAAAGCCTGTGCATTTTCCCGACGAGCCATAGAGCCCATCTTCTTTTCCACAGATTGGAGCACCGCTTCAGTTTTGGCATCAAGCTTATCTTGTTCTGCCTTTTCAATTTTTGCAGATTCCTCTGCTAAAATTTTCTTTTCTTTTACGGTGTCCGCCTCGATATTTTTGATTTCGGCTGACGCCTCATCGAGAATACGTTTGAGAATATCTTGCAATGACATGATGTTATAATTTTAGTAAGTGTTTCTCGCTAAATGCGAGAGAAAAAAATCAGTTTTTGACTGATTACAATTGGATTGAGTTCACAACCAATAGAGCAACCAAAAGACCGAAAATCGCGTATGTTTCGATAATAACCGAAAGCACGATTGCTTTACCTGCAACAGATCCGTCTTTTCCGACAGCTCCGATACCGGCAGCAGCTACTCGTCCTTGAAGGAGTCCAGAAGCAAGTCCTGCGATTCCCATAAGGATTCCAGCCCAGAGGATTTGGTATCCAGCTTCCACTGGTACTTCAAGACCTCCACTAAAAAGTCCGATCTTTGCCAATGTCAAGATGGCGATAAGAAGACCGTACACACCTTGTGATCCTGGCAAAGCCGTGATAACAAGTAATTTACCGAAAAGGTCTGGCTTTTCGGCGAGAACACCGGCTGCTTTAGATCCTGCCATGTAAACACCAAGTCCAGATCCAATACCGGCTAACGCAGCTGCGATAACAGCTCCAATGATTGAGAGGACGATTCCTGATTCAAGCATAGTAATAAGGGGTTAAAAATAAAAAATAAAAAAATAAAAAACTTAATTTCGGAAGAAAAGATATTTCTTTTCTCGCACGAACGGTTTGAACTTCCTCCCGCCTCCTTCGTAAAATTTTCCGAAGAATTCGATGAATTGAAGACGTCCAGAGTGAACGAAAGCTCCAAGTAGAGAAAGGGCAAAGTTGAGTGAGTGTCCGAAAACGATAACAATTATCGCCACGACAACTCCAATTGCTGGGTGCGGCATCATGCTGCTCAAAATTCCAGCGGTCAAGTTCATAGCAAATCCAATCACTCCCGTCGCAAGACCCAAGGCCATAATACGAGAATAACTGAGAAGGTCGGATACGTATCCGGTAATATTGTACAGTCCCAAAATTCCTGACAGCGGTTTGAGCAACCAGATCTTTTGTTTCCGTCCTTGTGTAATAACAAGAATACCTGCGGCAATCAATGTGAGCATTTTGAAGACTTCTTGATCCAAGAAACCAACAAAACCTGACGCTACGTAGAATACAATCATAAGAAGAAGGAAGAACCATGACAATGGATCGCATACCGCGTCCATGTAATCACCGTTTTTCATTTGTCTGTAGAAGTCCAAGAAGACTCCTGACAACAACTGAAGCATTCCAAGTCCCATCGCCAGTCCAAGGAATAATATTGGTCCTTGTCCTACCATTGGGTCAATGAATTGTCCACGGAAAGGATTTACTCCTTCTATTCCTGCGACAAAGTCTGGATTGAGCAAGAAGCTCGGTGCTTGTTCTGGTGTCATCCCGAAGTATCCTCCAAGGAATATCCCTCCTAGTGTTGCTCCTACTCCACAAAGGAAAAGAAGGAAGAGTCCGTCTTTTGCTGTTCGTGAGAATTTTCCAAGCAACAAGAAGTAGGCTGAAACAAGTGTCAAAATCATTCCGTATCCCACGTCTGATAAACAGAGTCCGAAGAAGATAAAGAAGAATGGTGCCAAGTACGCTGTTGGATCAATATCCTTCGCGCCTGGCAATGCGAACATTTCTGTAATCGGTTCAAATGAAGCAATTCCCCGTCGGTTTTTCACAAACACGGGGGCTTCTTCTCCTTCACGTGGTGCAATTTCTTCGATTGAAACTTCACCCGCAAATGCGTTCTGAAGCCATACTGAGAAACTGTCGAACGATTTCTTTGGCATCCATGCTTCAAAAGCAAAGAGGTTCTTTGTCTTGAGCATTTTGTGTTGAATATCGTTTTTCGTTTTTCCCCATGCGTTGTAGTCGCAGAGAATTCGTAAATCGTCCAAATGTACTGCGAGTTCTTTTACACGTAATTCAAGATTCGCTCGTTTTTCTACGAGTTCTGTTTCCTCTTTTTCAAATGCGTACAACACTTCTCGTGGTTTCTTTCCGTAACAATCTGTGAACTCCATTGAGAAATCATATTCTTCAAATCGCATTTCATTTAATGTACCTGCCACAAATGATTCCATACTCTTGTCTGCTGTCACTCGGAAGTACACGTTTCCATTTCCTTCTGCAAAGATATCAATATCGATAAGATTTGATTCTCCCAAAAGATTTTCCATCAATGTTTTTTGTTGTGCTTTCACAACAGATCCAACCCATGATTTTGTAGTCTCGGTAGAGTAATCTTTTTCAATAGACATTTTGAAGAGTCGGAATGGTTCCAGCTCTGCTCGTCTCTTTTGAATTTTCGCTCCTTCGTTTTCGTATCGCACCAAGTTTTCTTCTGCTTCTTCTGCTTCTTGAAGAATGTCACCTGACTTTACTCCAAAATCTTTCACTCGTGCTTTTGCGTCTTCTTCACTCATGACCAATTTTCCTCCAGACAACATTGAGTCGGCTTGAGTTTTCACGGTTTCATAAGGTTTTAGGAATGTAATCACTCCATCAATACGGGCGAGGTCATACGCTCCAAAGTGCTCTTCTGTTTCCACTTCTCCAGTATTAAGATCTGATGTATCAACAATTTCCAAGAGTCCGCTCCGATGCAGTTCTTGCATCAAGATTTTGTAGTGTGTTCGGAATCCTGTCACCAATACCTTTTGAAGTGCTACCTTAGCCATGGTTTAAATAAGTTCGTTAGTAAAAAACAAAAATGCACTTGATTGCACTTTGTCCATTTTTTTGTCTGCTTCTCCTTCTAATGCTTGAGATTCTTTTTTTCCTTCTGTTACGAGTTGATCGTACACTCCTCGCATTTCTTTTTGTTTCTCCACAAGTTTCTCCTTTGCTTTCGCTCGGGATTTTTCTAAATTTTTCGTTCGTGTTTCTGCTAATCTTTGGTGTTCTTTCTGAAGTTCGTTCTTCTTTTTTTCAAGCGCTTTTTCAATCAATTGTTGCGCTTCTGCTTCAGACTTTTGAATGCGGGCTAGGAAATCGTCGCTCATAAGTAAGTGTAAAAATTTATCGCGCGTAGTTTCACAAAGTTTTGGATATTGTCAACTGAAAAAACATGTTTTTTTCTCACCTTTCCTTCCTTCTTTTTTGTGTGCCAAAACAACGAGCTTCGATATTATTGCACTTCTTTTGTTTAAAACCAGCAATTGAAATTATCTCCACTTTCTTTACAATCCTCCTCGAAATGAAAAAACGAACTTTTTGGTGGCTTTCGGCAGGACTCGCAGTGCTAATCGTTGCTTCTGTGCTTTGGGTTTTTGCAGAACCGATTCAACACTTCTTTACCTATGAAATATCTTCTGTGGGAACCAAGAAGCTCGAAGGGGTAAAACGACGGACCTCGTATCAAGGCCGATTGAGGGAAGCGCAAACTCTCATTGATCATGAGTATTTCTCACTGGCGACCATTGAGCTCTCAACCGCGATTCAAGAACAACCAGATGGTATCGACCCCTATTTATTACTCGGAGAAATTTACATCCGAACACGAGATACAAACAAGTTAGGAAATCTTATTGCGCAATTGAAAAAGGATTTTCCCGACAGCCCTGATGTTCCTGTGCTCGAAGGACGAAAACTTATCGCTGAAGAATCTTTCGCCGAAGCTCTCGAATTCTTTGAACAAGAAGGCGCTGCACTCGTCCCTGAATTAAAGTTTTATCACGGAATTCTTTTATCGCTCCAGAATGATCACAACGGAGCTATGGCAATCTTTGCTAGCTTGCAGGGACTTCCTACTTCTTCGGAGAAAGCCGAGGCCGTGTACCATGCGTACAATGAATTTGAAGGATTGAATGAAGGAAAGAATCCTCATCTCTTTGGACTTATTGGAAAAGTTCTCGCGGAGCACAATGAGAATATTTTGGCACATAAATTTGCAGAGATCGCCATCAAAGAAGACATCGATTATGTCGATGCTTGGATTGTTCGTGGGTTTGCCAATCTGCAACTCGGGGAGAACGAGGTGGCGTTGCAGGATCTGCGACACGCGTATGAACTCGACCCGATTCGTCCACAAACTCATTACTTCCTCGCGCTCGCATTACACAAGGTTGGAGAAGATGAAGAGGCCATTCTTTTCTTTGAGAAATCACTCGAGCACGATTTCGAATTTAGTGATGAAGTTCGTTGGAAGTTGGTGGAACTCTTCACCGCACAGAAGAACTATGATCGCGTGATTGGACTCTACACTGATCTCCTCGATACAGATTCTGAACCACAGAAATTTGTTTCTGCTATCCACACAGCGGTTAATATTCTGCAGAAGCCTGAATTGGCGTTAGATTTTGCAGAGCGACTTATTCAAGCTGATCCAGAGAGTTCTTTTGCGTTAAACATGTATGGCTGGGCATTGGTGGTAAATAAGAAATTCGTTCAAGCCGAGAAGGTGCTCAACAAAGCGGAACGTATCGATCCTGAGAATCCTCGAACATTTCTCAACCTCGGACTGCTTCATGAAGAACAAGCAAAATTCTCTGAAGCCAAAGAGTTATACAAAAAGAGTTACGATCTCGGAAAAGATTTAGAAGGAGAAGCGGCAACCGCTGTTACCAACCTTGCTGCTGGGAAGTACAATGAACTTCTCGCTCGCACAGAAAAACCTGAAGAACAAGAAGCACCCGTTAATCCGAAGAACTCACCCTAGGAAAATTATAATTCCCCGATTCATTCGGGGACCTTCAATATTCTTCTACGCTGTTCGTCGTCGAGAAAGAAGTAATATTCCTCCTCCCGCCAAAACGGCAATAATGATAGGCCAAAAAGGAGCTGTTCCTCCTGATTTTTCAAGTTCATCTGGTTCTGGAGCTGCGGTATGCATTGAGCCTGCTGTCATTGCAAATACTTGCTCACTCGCAGGACTTTCATTTCCCATCTCATCAATCGCAATCACTTGAAAACAATATTCTTGGTCATCTATAAGTCCGTCTATATACCATTGTGTTCGATTGTCTGGAACAGTATTGAAATCTCCCTCGCACGTTTCTGCATCTCCAAACTCTACACGATAATTGACAACGGCTGAATTGTCTTTTGATGGTGACCAATAGAGCGTAACTTTCCCCTCTCCACTTTCAGTAGAAAGATTGTCGACCGCTGTGGGTGCTATGGTGTCAGGCCCTTCTTCCTCTGGGACATCTCCACATCCTGCCACCGTCACAATAGCTGCATTGGGGAAGTCTGTTTGATTCCCAAGAAGATCTGATGCATTTACATCAAACGGGAATTCTCCACATTCCTGTGGCGCACTGAGTGTTGCCACAAAATTATCACCACTCATTTGGTGCGCTGTTAATATTCCCTGAAAAATAGAATTTGCTCCCGACAAAGGTTCATCTGCTGTTATCGTAACGACAAACTGTTGTCCCCTTTCCAAATTCCCTTCTGGGGAAACAGTAACCGAAATATTTTGCGGTGGCGACTGGTCTATACGAATCGTAATTTCATTTGAAACAAGTTCGTCACTTGAAGTACAAGTGGCTTTGAATACGTGCACTCCGTCTCCGAGTCTTGGTGTCTGGTAGAGGAAGTTTCCCCGCGCATCAACGACAAGTCCTTCCGTGAGAACTGTCGGTCCGTCGGTAATTGTAACGGCATCACATTTCTGAGATTCTCCGGTAATCGTCACTCGTGCGGAACGGTAGGTTCCTGGACGCGGAGTGATTAAGGAAATTGATTCTTCTCCTGGTGGGATGGTAATGCTATCACCTCCTAATGTTACCTTGAGCTCGACTTCTCCAGCTCGCCGGAAATCTTCCAATGCGTGAACAGCGAGTGTCTGCGTTCCTGGTGTCTGGAACGTAAAGGCAAGGAAAAATGTGTGTGATCCTTGGTCTTCTGATGTAAATCTGTAATCAGCAGGATGATCGAGTCTGTCATCACTTGATGAGAATCGAACGGTTCCTCTATAAGTCGGCACGACTTCTCCCTCTGCGTCTCGTGCGACAACTTTCGCCGTAATATTCTGCCCAATAACAACGTCTGTTTTTATATTTTCAAAAGAGAAATACGCCACATCCGCTCCCCCCTCATCATCGAAGAGTGTCGCCTTGAGATATTCTCCAAAGCTTTCATCCGATGATCCCACTCCGTTCAGTGGACTATCTGAAAGGAAGAATACGACCTCTGGTTTTTCAAAGAGAAGCATGTCCCCCACCAACACTGAGATTGTAGAAACCCCTGCTGTTTGGGAAGAAATTTTTCCATTTACATATCCATATTCATCTGATGTTCCTACGGCAATAACCGCATCTTCGTTTCGCGTAGAGAATACTTTTACACTTTCTCCAACAACTGGATTTCCAAAGGCATCTCGAAGCGTAACTGAGAATCGAGCCTCTGCTTCTCCATCGGCTTCGATAGATTTATCTCGAAAGGCAATCTCTGATCGATACGCGGACACCACACCGGCAAACACGTGAAAGTCTTGCGATACCGTCTCGATATCACGGAATACGTTGAGTGAGTAATCACCTGCCGTGTGAAAATGCAAGTTGTGCAGTGTTGATCTCAGTATCCCAAACTCATCGGCTTGAGCCGTCATCATCACAGAATTTTTCTGTGGACGAACGACTTGCAGGTCGACTTGTTCATTTGAGAAAAGCCCTGAAACCCGCACGTTTATGTCCTCTCCGGCAATGCCATCTGAAACCGTAACCTGCGGAAATACCGCAAAAGTTGTCCCTCCTAAAAGGAGCAACAGAGAAAGAAAGCCAAATATTTTTGTTTTGAGATGCATTTTTTCATTCCATATGGTACCACAAATGCAGATTTTCAAAAAATTTTCATAGGAAAAAAAGGTGGACAGTAATCATGCCGCCCACCTTTTTGATAATGTCGTCAGTTTAACTACTCTTCGTCGAACCGTTTTTTAAAAATTGCTAAAAGTAGTAGGTAAAAACCAATCCCTACAGCAATAATTCCAATCGTACCTTCTCCAAATCCTGCATTTCTTCCTCCGAAATTCTCAACAAGTGGGAGTTTGGATATCCAAACTTGTGCATCAACCCAAATCTTCCAGATGGTTCCTATTCCAAATAGGAAAAATGGTGAAGATATCACTCCTAAAAAAATTCTCCATCCAAGCGCTTTTTGTCTTGGAGCATCAAATGTATTACTCATAATGATGATTATTATTAAACGGATCAAATAAAAGAACAACTTGCTGACTGGTCAATTGGACCAGCAACAAAGGTGTTATTCTTTTTGCAATCCAAATTTGACTTAAGACATCTTTATACCTGAAATACTTTTTTGTCAATGGATTCCAAAACCTATGCTGCAAAATCTTTTTCAAGATCTGCTATCACTGCCATTGTGATTCCTGGTTTCTCCGCTTCACCATTTGGTTTTATATTTTCCACTCCTCTTACTTTATTATGCAATGCCCACATGTCTTCAGATTTTTCGCTCCCTGGATCATGCTTCACAAGGCTCAAGTCCCAAGCACTAATATTCAAAATACTTTTTATTTTTTCTTTCACTACAGAAGCGATAAACGGATGTCTGCTTGGGTGTCCTTGTAGTGTATCTTTTTCTCTCTGCAATTCTTCAGCACTTTTTATAAGAGGTTCTTCAGTGTGATTTTCGCCTCTCAAGAATGCGCACACAGAGGCAATTATCTCCTCTCTCTTTTCATCAATCTCATTTATTAATTCCCGTTCTGTTCTATTTGGTAATTCCATTACGACTACTCTACCCACTTTTTGTCATACGTCAACTCTTGCCAAAACCTCTTTTTCAGAAGAAGATATCTATGAACAAATCTTAACCCCCAACCCCAAAATGATCGTAAAAAATCCCCTCGATCTCATGATGAAGGCAAAAGATGGCGGATACGCTATCGGCGCATTCAACGTTAATAATATGGAAATCACGCAAGCCATCGTGGCAGCTCACGTGGCAAAGAATGCTCCTCTGATTTTACAACTCTCAAATGGAGCTCGAAAATATGCGAACACCAAAATGCTCATGGATATTATTAAATCTATGGAAGCACAGTATCCTGACCTGCCGATTATTGTTCATCAGGATCACGGTGATAGTTTGGAAACGTGCAAAAGTGCTATCGATGCAGGATTTAATTCTGTGATGATCGATGCATCCGCACTTCCTTTCGAAGAAAATATTGCGAAAACAAAAGAGGTTGTTGACTACGCCCACGCTCGAGGTGTGATCGTAGAAGGCGAACTCGGAACGCTCGGAGGAATCGAAGAACACGTGGTCGTTGATGAAAAAGATGCACGACTCACCGATCCCGAGGAAGCGATTGAATTTGTAAAACGAACGGGAATCGACACCCTCGCATGTGCAATTGGAACGAGTCACGGTGCGTACAAATTCGCTGGTGGATGCAATGTTGATGTGCCACGAGTCGTTAATCTTACCAAAGCTCTTCCCGACACTCCACTTGTTATGCACGGATCATCAAGTGTCCCTCAGGAATATGTAGAAATTGTGAATAAATACGGAGGTGATTTGGCAGGAGCAAAAGGAGTTGATGAAGCAACCATTGCCGAAGCCGTAAAACACGGGGTTGGAAAAGTAAACATTGATACGGATCTCCGACTCGTGATGACCGCTATGATCCGAAAAGTTTTCATCGAAAGCCCGAAGGAATTTGATCCACGAAAATACCTCGGTCCCGCACGAGATGAAATTCAAAAAATGGTTGAACACAAGATTGATATCTTGGGATCTGCAGGGAAAGCTTAAGATAAAAAACATAATCAAGAGCCTCACTTACAAGTAAGCGAGGCTCTGATCAATGAAAAATACTGGAGAATGATTACCTTCTTCTGCGTTGTCCTAGATTGTAGTACAAGGAGAAGCGCATTGTGTTTTCTAAAGGGTGCTGTTGCACCGTCGAAATAAGATACGAAAAATCAATCCCGAAAGATTGATATTTCAACCCTGCTCCTACCGTAAAAAAATTACGGTTCCCTTTTTCTTCACTTTCGTAGAAATAACCAATGCGTAATGCAAACTGGTCATCATACCAATATTCAGCGCCCAGGCTTATTTGGAACTCTTTAAGTTCCTCACTAAATCCACCTGGGGCATCCCCGAAGGATTGAAAGATCCCGCCTACTACTGACGTATTAGGATCTTTTCCCCTGAGAATATTTCCTTCCGAGTCATACTCGGGAGGTGTTGGAACGAGTAACTTATTGAAATCCATAGCAAATGCCAAGGAATTAAAATCATCAATAAGTATTTTTAATGCTGTTCCAAAACGAAGGTTTGTGGGAAGAAAATAATCACTATTTTCTGTGTATCCCATCTTTGATCCTACATTGGAGATAACAACTCCATAGGACCAAATAGCTTCTGTGTAACGAAAACGAACATCTTTTTTCCCATACAGGGAGACATCCGCTGCAACAGAAAAGCCTGGATTGGTTTCCACTCCTCCCACAAATTGCCCACCGGAAAGATTCGAATAAATACCACGGAACGTTATCGCTCCAGATAAATACTCTGAAAACTTTCTTGCATAGGCTGCATCGAAGGCCCATTCGTTTGGATTACTGCTCCATCCTTCGTTCCCCTGTTCGTCTAAGTATGTAAACGAGCCAAGGTTAAAATAACGAAGGGAGAACGCAAAAACTTGATTCTCATCAAGTCTTTTGTAAGCAGTTAAATAAGCAAGATACATGTCTCGCACGAGTTTTCGTAGCCAAGGACTATAAGAAGATCCTATTCCAAAATCACCATCTATGAAGGCATATTTTGCAGCATTCCAATGCATGGAAGACACTGTTGGATCGGTAGCAACACCTGTGTTGCCCATTCCGCCAGCATAGGCGTCAGGACCAATCATCAAAAACGGCACCGCCGTGGTAATTACATTGGCTGAAGATTCTTGTCCCGCTGTATTCTGCGAATACGCGGACAACATCACCAAGGTTAAAACAATAACAATGGTGGCTTTGAATAATTTAAATTTTCGTTTCATATCGTAAATTTTTAATTTTGATTTCGTAAATAATGCGTTTTTATTGTCAGTAGTGAGACTCCTCTAAGTACCTCAAACAAGAAATGCCCAAAGGCATCTCACCACTGTCATTCTCCGAAATTTCAAAGATCTCGTCTCAATTGCTCAGATGGCAAGAGAGAACTCTCTATTTGTATAACATATTTGATAAAAAGTCAAGCCTTAATCACCTTTGGTACTCCCGACTCAACCGCTATCATCTCCCCTTTCTTATCGGGATTTGGAAATTCGAGTTTTCCTGCATGAAGCAGAACTCTTTCAAATGGTTTTCCGTTGTACTTCGTGTCCCCCACAATCGGGAATCCGATCGAAGACAGGTGAACGCGTATCTGGTGTGTTCGTCCCGTAGGAATGTTTATTTTGAGCAAAGACTGACTATCTTTTGTTTCGAGTACTTCAAAAAATGTCACCGCTGATTTTGATTTCTCAGACGATGAAATGGCCATCTTCTTTCGATCCTTCGTATCGCGCAAAATCCCTCCTTCAATTTTTCCCCTCAATGGTGGTGTTCCCGTCACAACTGCGAAATAGGTCTTTATCACCTCTGTCCAATGCTCTTGGAGGTGTTTGTGGGTAGCGTTCGTTTTGGCAACAAGAAGTGCTCCTGAGGTCACCTTGTCCAATCGATGAACAATCCCTGGACGAGGTACGTCTTCGTCCACAGAGGACAACTTTTTTCCAAATTGATGCACAAGTGCATTTACAATTGTGTGCCCGGATTGATCGCTCGGTGAGGGATGAATAGATATTCCTTCTGGTTTCTCGACAACCATCCAACTCTTTGAGTCTGCAAGAATCTTGAGAGGAAAATCCCATGGTTCGATTTCACTCGTAGAAATCATTGTTTCCGCTTGGCATTCCACACTCCACTGTTGATCGATGTGAACTTTTACATTGTTTTTTTTCTTCTGCCCATTACAAAAAAACATTCCCTGCTTCTGCCATCGTGTTCGAGAAATATCGGGAAACTTCTGAGCGCAGAGCACGTCTATTCGTGTTCCTGATTCATCCTGAGTAACGGTAAACGTAGATTTTGTCATGCGGTTTTAAAATACCTTTTCCAGGTCGCTATCGCAAAGAGTACTGCCGACAAAGTATTCGTGACAAACGTTCCAAGCGCAAGTCCAAGAATGGCTTTTTCTGGAGGGAAAATTTGAAGGGCTAATATGGCCGCTGTTGCCGTTCCTATCGAAAGTGAAACAATCCAAATTTTCATCGGTGTGCGCACATCATCGTTGGCAAAGAAAACCCGTGCCAACACCGGAATCGTACACGCCAACGGCAATGATGCGATAATCCACGCAAACACCAAAGCGGTGTTATGAAGCATTGTTCCAGAGAGATTGAAGAGTATTTCAAGAATGTCAGAGGCAAAGAAAACTCCAATGAGCGCCGTTGGAATCGTGGCAAGAAATATCCACTTCAACGTATCAGTAAGAATTTTTTTTTGCGCCGGGAAATTGTTTTTTTGTTTTGAGAATTTCGGAAAGGCTGCATTCGCGAGTGGCATTCCGACGATAGACAAGAGGACGTGTCCCCAGTTTGCTCCGATAGAAAACGCTCCTACTGTCCCCATCATCAAGAAACTCGCAATCCACACATCCGCCGATTGGCTAATCTGAAATGCCGCACTGGTGGCAAGACGAGCAGAAAAATCTCCTCCGAATCGTTCCCAACTTTTGACTGGTTTTTTCCAATAGAATCCAATCTTATTTCCAATAAAAAAGAATGCGATAGCATTCGTAAGAAGGTGAAGAAGTGCCCCCGCAATGGCAGCAAATCCAACCGACACGAGTCCATAATTCCCTGCGAAAAAGTATATTCCCACTGCAATCGCTCCCGTGTAGAGAATCGGTGCCATGGCAACCGAAAGGAATCGCTCCTTCAATTGCATGGATGCCGAGAAGACTGATGAGATCGCAAGCAAGAAGACGGAACCGAAGAGAAGTTGAGCCAATTCTGCAATTTCCGATCGCGCTAAAACATCAAATCCTGAGACGAAGATACTTACAAAGAATTCTGGGAATATCGCTCCCAGTCCACAGAGCAGACCAAAGAGAAGTACCACTCCCCAGAGAAAACTCGAGAAAAATTGCATGCGTTCTTTGCCTTTCAAATCTGCAGCGCGCGGGAGGAATAACGTTGCCACTGTTCCCCCGACAAGCAAGAAGAAAAAGAAATCAGGAATACGAAATGCCGCAAACACGAAATCTATCTTTTCACTCCCTCCAAAAAAATCGACCAAAAATCGATCACGCAAAAACCCAAGGAACTTCGACGCTAACGCCGATCCCATAAGCAATGCTCCGCCTGAAGTAAGTATTCGTTTCACAGGAGTCAGTGTGCTAAAAATTCACCTTTTTGCAAGGGGATCACGTACTAATAGCACATCACATCATATCTCAAAAAGTCTGAGTTTTTACTTCGAGTAAGCTGATACTCTGGGAAGATGGTGTCGTCGTTATATATCAATTCGCTTGGAAGATGGAGTATCTTTGTTGGGTCTTCTTTCGTTACCGTAATCACTTTGTTGTACGTTTCATGACTTTGTTTTGGCGCGTATCCAAACACGTGAATATCTGCTGACATATTCAACCTCTCTATTACTGATCGAATCACCAATCGCATTCCATTTCGACAGGTGTTTTGTGGAAGGATGTAATTTTCTGATCCCTTCTGATCAGTTTTTAAAACAAACTCATCCATACCATCTACAAATACATCTTTTTGAGGGACAACAGTCTTTGCAACTCTCGCAACAGGAACCGCTCTCGGTAGTTCTGCTTCGGTACTAAAGAAGTTCGCCGCAAGGAAATTTTCCGCTTGTTCAAAGGGAATAACATATGTCGCTCCAACAAAAAGAACGAGAACCGCAGCCATTTTTAATACAGGTTTCATGGGGATTTTTTTTAATGGTACTCTGTGGGTTTGTTTTTTTCAAATTATTATCTCTCGTAAAAATTCATTTTCTTGATTTTTCAGAATTTCCTTGGAGAATACTTAAACAAATATGGACACACTTAAAGAAGAGTTTCGAAATATAAAGGACGCAAATGAATCATGGCGTGAACGCCGAGTGAAGCGATATATCATTGCTGTGAAGAACATAATTCATGAGAAATATGGAGACTGTTGGGAAAAGGCTCCATGGGTTGTTCAATTCTTACCGCTGATTGTGAAACACTTTTGGCACCTTCATCTCCTCAATGCTGTGAATCCTGGAATGGATGGTTTTTCTGGGCTGACTGGGGTTTCAAAGAAAAGCATCAATGACCGACTGAACGATAACTTTCGTCCTGATAATTTATTTTTTAAAAAAGTATCTACCACGACACAAGTTCTCAAAGCCTTCGAAGAAAAATACAAAAGAACACTTCCTTATCCTCTTATTTGTAAACCCGATATTGGGGAACGCGCGACTGGGGTAACGTTTATTTACTGTGACGAACAACTGCAAGTATATCTCAAAACAGCGCGACCAAATTTTATCTTGGAAGCCTTTTGCGATACGAAACGTGAGTTTGGCTTATCGTGGATACAAGATCCAGAATCCGAGGAATACACCATCGTTTCGCTTGTAGAGAAGCAGATTCCTTTTGTTGTTGGTAACGGAAAACAGGCACTCATATCTCTTGTTGAGAACAAATGTGCATCCATGAAAGTTGCTCCAGAAAAAACAGAAAAAATACTATCTGGCTTTTCTGAACAAGAACAAAAATCAATCCCCTACAAAGGAGCCGAAATCACAATTGTGCGAACCGCAAGTATTAGTTATGGAACGAAATTTAAGAAAATAAGTATTCCAAAGGCGAGTCGAAAAAAACTCTCTGATCTTATTGGTAAAATGATCGCCGAAAAAGACGGTGTTTTTGTGGGAAGATTTGATCTCCGATCAGACAGCGTGGAAGACCTTCTCCAAGGAAAAGTGAAAATCATCGAACTTAATGGTATTGGCGGAATGCCACTGGAAATTTACGAACCGCACCTTTCTATTTCAAAGAAATACGAAATCTTATTCGCTTATTTTGAAGATGTTCTCGCTTTTGCGAAGAAAAATATTGAGTATGGACGAGGTATGCCTGCGAACAGACTTTCACTGCATAAACACGTGTACAAGATTCTTTTTGGGAAAGAAAAAACACAAGAATTGCCTGCGGATTTGAAAGAAGATTTGAAGCATATTCTAAAACTCGTTTTGGGACGCGGAAGAATCTGATAGAAAGGAAAAAGGTGCTTGACAATATTCGATAAATCTATATAATAGACAAGATGGAAGATGATACTAAAAAGCCGAAGAACGACGAAAAAATAGATCAATTTTTTCTTTCTGAAACTGATGAAATAAAAGAATTCAGTTTGAAGAAAATTTTTAATGGAAAAATATTGAATGCATTAAGAGGTGGAAAACTTTCTAAGAAAGAATTGATACAAGAAAATAGTGATTTAAAAGCTCAATTAGAAAAAGCACTAAAAGAGAAAGATGAGTCTGGTGATTTTGTGAGTCTTGTGGCCCATGATCTTAAAGCACCTTTTAACGCTATTTTGGGCTTTTCTGATCTACTCGCAACTCAGCTTGAAGAGTTTTCCTTAGACGAAATTAAAGATATGGCAATTGGGATCAATACAGCTGGAAACAACACCTATCAGCTCCTTGAGAATTTGTTACTTCTAAGACCAAAAAATGGAGAAATACCATGCCTTCCAAAAAATAGCGATCTTTCTCAAATGGGTGAAAATGGAAGCGAAAACGAATCTCAGATTGTAAAAGAACAAGCAGACCGAAAAGAAATCTTCTTTACTTCTAATATTCCAAAACATACGAATGTATTTGCTGATCCCAAATTAGTAAATGTAATATTAAAAAACTTGATAAGTAATGCTATCAAGTTCACCCCGAAAGGAAAAAGAATAACACTCTCTGTAGTCGATACATCTGATACAGACGTCGTTGAAGTTTCTGTGAAAGATGAAGGCGTTGGAATGACAAAGGAACAAGTTTCTAATTTATTCCAAGGGAAAACAGTAGATTCTACAAAGGGAACTGAAAATGAAGGTGGAACAGGTCTTGGACTTTTGCTTTGTCAAAAATTTGTAGAAAGAATGGGCGGAAAAATATGGGTAGAATCAGAAGAAGGAAAAGGATCGACGTTTAAGTTCACTCTTCCGAAACCAAAATTACTTGAACAAAACAAGGATTCCTTTCGTATAGGAAATTTCATCTTTGATGAAAATTCAACAACGAATACTCTTGAATTTTCAGAGGGGTTCTTCCAAGATCTTAAGAAAAAAGATATTCCACTCAATCATGCTTCTAATGATGATTTTCAAAAATTGTGTCAACTTGGGGAAAAGCTATATGAAAAGGAAAACCTAGAAAAAGGCATTCAAGAAATCGACAGACCAAATGAAGAAGACGTCGAAAATACTGAATCAATTTTGAGTCTCCACGAAGACATTATCAATGTTGCTAAAGAAATTGGTGAAATCACTCAATCCTTTCTTGATAGTAAAACGAAAAAGCTCGTAGAAGTAGAGTAATTACAAAAACACAGCTCATCGAAGCACGCTTTTTTTTATATGAAAAAAGACCCTCCAATTGAAAGGTCCTGATTCGTTGTTAGGAGATATTATTGAAGCTCAAGTGCTTTTTCAGTAGCCACTACTTGTGGCAAGAGTGTTGCTCGTTTTTCGAGTACTTTCTTCGCAATCTCAATCATGTCTGTGTACTCCGGATTAGCGGCTTCTAGTTCTTCTTGAAATTCATCAAGAATATTTAATTCTTGCATGAGGGATTCAAGTGCCCCTTCTCCGTAATATTTCTGACTCACGATTGTGAGTTTCTTAATAAACCCTTCATAGTCTGCAAACATTTCTGTGAAGCTTTCTCTTGAAATAGATTTTCGTACTTTTATCATCTTAGAGTTACGCCAATCTTTCTTGAGGTTTGGATCAATTGTTTGAAAGGCCATAAATACTTTTTGGAAATCTTCTAACTTCTCTACTTTGAGGTAAAGATCCTTCGCTTTATTTATTTCTTCTTGTGTTAGGAATTCTTTTACCAAATCTTCATAGTTCATAACATTGTTATAGACCGTATTAATATCAGTAATAAAACCTCCATAGTTCAAATCTGTGAGTTCTTTTGCTGATGGTAAAGTAATCAGCATTTCTTTTGTTGTTTCTTCTAAAACTTCCCTCGCTCCAATAGTCATATCTAAATCTTTGAAATCTTTTCCGAGGTTTTGTTCAACAGTTTGCACTTCTCTCTCTGTGGCTCCAACATTAAATGCTGCATTTTTTGCACTTCGTACTTTTTCCAATTCTTCTGATTCATCTGTATCAACAAGGTCTGTTAACACTATCTTGTATTCTTCAAGCGCGTGAAGGACTTTTACTCGTTTCTCAATATCGAGGAATAGGGAAATGTTTTCAATGTCCCCCTCTCTATCAACCATTCGCACACTATTTACGTATTCCAGTGCTGCTCGGTATTTGTCTCCGAATGAGCCTTCTAAATCCTCAACGGTAAGAGATCCTCGATCGGCATTCACAAGAACTGGATCGTTAATCATTTCCATTGCCGTCATAATATTTCTCAAGATTTTTGTTTCTTCTTGGTACTTTTCAACAATGGGTCCATATTTTTTCTGAATATCATCCAATTCTCGTTCTAGTTTTTCTGGATTATCAGAAAGGTTTTTTCTCGCTTCTTCTGCAGCAATTTCCGCTGCATTTTGAGCATCGTTTCCCTCAAGTTCTCTTTGGTCTATATCTTCATTCATCGTTTCAATAGAACCATTCGCACTCTCTGCAATAGCTGTTCTTACCCATCTCTGTTGTCCTTCATTTGTTTGTATTGCTGTCTTCATATTCGAAAGATGCAATGTACAATATTGAAAGAGACCACTCTCTTCATCGAGTCCCTCTAAAGCGGTTTCTAGGAACCATTCAATGTCTGTAAAGTGACGTCCTTGTTCTGCAAGTAATGCATGGAGGTGAAACTTTCCATTCTGTTCCGTTTCTACGTTTTTAAACTCTTGTCCTATTTTCATTTTCAATTCAGCTGCTTTTGTATACATACCTCTTAATTGTTGACTCACCGCTAAGGAATCAGTGTCTAGAGCTGGTTCCATTCCCGAGTCAAAAGTGTCTGTTCCATAAACAGTCTCAGCGAGTGCTTTATCAAATCTAATAGTGCTTCCGACATTGTCAGAGGTTTCGTCTACGTTTTTATTCATATCTTTTGGAACAACGTTTTCCATTGGATCACGAGGAACGTCCACGTCTAAGTGTTGATTCTGGTCGATATCGAATACCATTTTTTGAGAATTAAGATTCTTCATGCCTGTTTTAAACTATTTACAAAACATTGTCAAGTCTTTTGAAGAAAAAATACATACAAAACAACCCCCGTTCTCACGAGGGTTGTTTAATCCATTAGGAGTAGCCTTTTATTTTTCTACTTTTTTCGCATTCTTCATAAATGTATACGTGTGATGATTTATCATCAAAGTTCCTAAATTCCCTCTTCGTACATTCTTTTTGAATCCTTCATACATTTTTATTTGATCTTTTAGACTATTGGCAAAAAACTTTTTCATGTCTTCTGCAGAGTCACGTTGAAATCTTTCCATATCCGGTTCTGCGCTAAATATCTCAAAACGGTCACCCGTCTTTTTTGCTTCTTCATAATCCGCTTCTGCTTTACGAAGTATTTCTTCAGTCTCAGCTAATTCCTCCTCTTTATCTTTTAATTCTCGTATGTCATTTTCAATCCATGCCTTAAATTCTGCATTAAATTGTTCGATTTCTTTTTTATCTTGTTCTGTGTAATTTTCGTGAATTTCTGGCAAATCAAATGCCTGATATTCTTTCCCGTCTGCTTTTTCCACAATTACTGACTGTTTTACTACTGTTGCTGCTTCTATTGCTGGGATTTCATCGTTACCGATGTTTAATTCTGAATCTTCTTCATCAGTGCTAACGGCTTCTGTAGTTGTTACTGGTATAACTGGGATTTGGTCATTACCAAGATCCTCTCCTGTTACATCTGGTCCAACAATATTTTCCGAAGTCTGCTCTGTCACCACTGTCTCTGAAGGAATTGATTCCATAATTGGTTTCTCTAGCGCTTCTTCCTCCATGCTTCCAACAAAATCCAACTCCTGTGCCTTAAGCTGAATATATTTCATACTTGGCACTGTGTTTAGGAATTTTGAAAATTCACCTACAGGTAAGTTTTCAAATCCTTGAGCTGTTAACCATTCGTTCAAAGGAATCTCTACATCAACTGCTTCTTCCTTTTTAAAGAAATCAACCAATTTCTTCCCTCCAGGGAAAAAATGACCTTTTTGACGACGAACTTTCAATTTTCCATTCTCTTTTAGAACAAACATTGGTTCTGCGTCACCTCTATCGTATAAAGCCCTTGAACGATCTGTGTTTAGCTTATTTTTTACTGTGAGATCATCCTTTAGCTGTTTCCAGAAAGAATCTAGAATTTTATTTTTCACATCTTCTGGAAGAGCTTCAAGATCCTCCGCTGTTTCTACATTTGAAATATCTACCACTTCTTCATCTTCTGTTTCTTCTTCCTCAACCAGTTCGTCTTCTACAACTGGCTCTTCATCTTCAGTGATAACCTCTTCATCTTCTTCATCCTCTGTAACAATAGGTTTTCCCTTTTCATCACACTCAATATTCTTGGTAACTTTATTTCGCAAAGCATCAAGTTGAGCTTCTGTAGTTTCGGTATCCATAATTACTTCAATTTTGGTAACCGTCTTTCCATCCACTTCTGCTTCTTTAAAAAGAACTTTCCATTCAGGTTTCAATGCATTCGCTTCTGCCAATGCCATTGGTTCTCCTTGTGGATTGAGTTCTGCATCAAAATACTGAACCTTTGTTCCCCATCCAATATCAGCTCCTTTCCCTGCTTTCTTCATTCCAAAGGCAATCTGTCCAAGTGTATTTCCCGCTTTCGCGATAATCGCTTCAACATTTCCTCCTTTTTGAATTTCTGTCGCTAAGGCATTCAATAGCTTGTTTTGACTTGGTGTGTCCCATGGAGTTGCAACTTCTCGTTTGTTGTCGCATTCCCCTTCTCCAATATTTCCAGTTCCTTCTGCAATAGTGATTTTATCGCTTTCTTGTTCACCATCTGCTGTCACCCTATTTCCTGGTGAATATTGCTGGTAGAGGAAACGTCCCCATGAATCGCCGGAACCGAACATATTTAGATTTTTCATGTTTTTTAATGAAAATTTCAAGATATCTTACCATATCTAGAGAATTAAATCAAGACCTACATACAAAAAAAGACCTGAGCAAATTCTCAGGCCTTCCTCTTTTTTAAATTATTTTCTGTTTAAATCTCGATTCTGTAATTTTCTGATCCTTGCAATGTCTTGAATGGTCGTACTTCCCATTTGTTTACTCTGTTTGCTTTCTGTATTTTGTAGGCTCTCCATCGTTCAAGATCACTCTTGTATCGTGGGGTTCCTGTATTCATTTCATTCAAGGTTTGCACTCTGTTTACTGAGCTGTCTGGTTTCACAAATGAACGATCTACTCCTATCGCATTTCGAAGCTCGTTTGTTCGATTGCTGAAACTTTGTTCCCATGCTTCTTGTGAAGATTGAATAACGGCTCTGTATGGAGGATTCACGGCCATCTCAATTCGGATTGTTCGTCCACCTGTTCCGTCTCCATTATTAATAGAGAGTGTTTCTCCTCGATTAAAGAATCGATCATTTGCCCATGGATTTTTATCATCCGTTACATACATTTCGTATGCTGGACTTGCCGCACTTTCAACTCGAACGGGTCTGATTCGTGATACTCCTTTCGCTACTGTATATTGAAGCGCAACTCTTCGAACACCAAGACTAACTGGTCGTGGTTGTGAAGCTTTTCGAATAGACAATCGTGGCAATTGAATTGGCAATGGTTGGTAATTCATTCCGTAGTTTCGGTTCACGCTTACGTGATCTCGAGCCCACACACCTCCTCGTCGCCAGTCTGGATAGAGCCAAGTTTGCCCACCAGGAATCTTCATAGCTTCTTCTTTTGGATCAAAGGCAACTGCCTTTTCGATTCCTCTCTGAGCGTTATGCGCCCATCGATTTCGGAAGTATGTTTGTGGATGTGTTTCCCATGGTTTTGATACTTCTCGTCGAACATTTCCTGATCGTTGACTTCGTTCTCCTCGATATACGAACTTGTGTGTTCGTTGAATTCGAGAGTTCAGGTAATCAAGAGAAAGTTGTCCCGGCAAGTATCCTGCAAACACTCGAAATCCGTTTCGATTGATGTAGGTTGTTACTCGTCCAAGGTATCCTTCATTGATTCGTTCAATGTCAGCAAGACTTCTACTTATGTCCCAGAACTTTCCAGAACGAGCGTAGTCATCTCGTCGTTGTCCAGAGAATCGCATTCCTGCTTTTCCTGAACCTCCTCCAGAACTCATGCTGTAAACCACCGGTGGAGTTGGTGGATTTGGATCTTCGTCGATGATAAATGATCCCAATGAAAGAATGTTACTTCCTTCGTTACTTGCATTTACGACTCGAACCGTACAGTCGTTGTATCCTTGTCCGTTTACGAGTGTGTAAATAATAGTGTTGTTTCCGATAATGGCATTTGCCACGTCTCCGTTTCCACATGATCCTCCGTACGTAATGGTTCCTGCTTGTGTTGAGCTGAAAACGTAACTTGGAGTCGTTGTCGTTGATGGCGTTGAGATTGGAGTTACTTCTGTAATCACCGGAGGATTTGCTCCTGTGTTGATGGTGAAGGTTCCCAATGAAAGAACATTACTTCCTTCGCTATTTGCATTTATAACTTGGATTTTACAGTCTGAATAATTTTGTCCATCGGTCAGTGTGTACACAACTGTGTTGTTTCCCACAATCGCATTGGCCACGTCTCCGTTTCCACATGATCCACCGTACGTAATCGTTCCTGCTTGTGTTGAGCTGAATGTGTAACTTGGCGTTGTTGTCGTTGATGGATTCGGGATTGGTGTTACTTCTGCAATCACCGGAGGATTAACTCCTGTGTTTACGGTGAAGGCTCCAAGAGAAAGAATGTTACTTCCTTCGTTGTTTGCATTTACCACTTGAATCGTACAGTCGTTGTATAATTGTCCGTTGGTAAGTGTGTAAACAACGGTGTTGTTTCCAACTACTGCATCTGTGATGTCTCCGCTTCCACACGCTCCTGTGTAAGTAATCGTTCCTACTTGTGTAGAACTAAATACGTAACTTGGTGTTGTTGTCGTTGATGGATTTGGGATTGGTGTTACTTCTGCAATCACGGGAGGATTTGCTCCTATGTTTATGAGAAATGTTCCCAATGAAAGAATGTTACTTCCTTCATTGTTTGTATTAAATACTTGGATTGTACAATCTGAATAACTTTGTCCGTCTGTAAGTGAGTACGTCACCGTGTTATTTCCCACAACTGCCCCGATTATATTTCCGTTTCCACAAGATCCTCCGTAAACAATTGTTCCTGCTTGTGTTGAACTGAATACGTAACTTGGAGTTGTTGTCGTTGATGGATTTGGGATTGGTGTTACTTCTATAATCACGGGAGGATTTGCTCCTGTATTTACTGTAAATGTTCCAAGAGAAAGAATGTTACTTCCTTCATTATTTGCGTTCACTACTCGAATCTGACAGTTACTGTATGTTTGTCCGTTGACCAAGTCGTAGGTCACCGTGTTATTCCCTGCAATCGCAGTATCCGGTGTTCCATTTCCACATGACCCTCCGTATTGGATTGTTCCTGCTTGTGTACTGTGGAATATATAACTTGGTGTTGTTGTCGTTGATGGATTTGGGATTGGTGTTACCTCTGTAATCACCGGAGGAGTGTCTCCTGTGTTTACGGTGAAGGTTCCCAGTGAAAGAACATTACTTCCTTCGTTATTTGCGTTTAATACTTGAATTGTACAATTGCTGTATGCTTGCCCATTGGTGAGTGTGTATGTCACGGTATTATTTCCAACAACTACATCTGTAATGTCTCCATTTCCACATGCTCCTTCATATACAATTGTTCCATCTTGTGTTGAACTGAACACATAGCTTGGAGATGTTGTTGTCGATGGATTTGGAATCGGTGTCACTTCTGTAATAACGGGTGCTGTTGATCCTGTGTTAATTGTGAATGTCCCAAGTGAAAGAATATTACTTCCTTCGCTATTGGTATTTACCACACGAATTTGGCAATTTGAATATGTTTGTCCATCCGTTAACGTATAAACTACTGTGTTGTTTCCCACTACAGCATCTGCAATATCTCCGTCCCCACAGGTTCCTCCGTATTGGATGGTTCCTGCTTGAGTGCTGTGAAATACGTAACTTGGTGTTGTTGTCGTTGATGGATCTGGAATCGGGGTTACTTCTGTAATCACAGGTGCTGTTGATCCTGTATTTACCGTAAAGGCTCCCAATGACAGAATATTACTTCCTTCGCTATTGGTATTTACCACGCGAATTTGGCAATTTGAATATGTTTGTCCATTGTTAAGTGAATACGTCACCGTATTATTTCCTATTACAGCCATTGCTGGCGTTCCACTTCCACAGGTTCCTCCGTATTGAATAGTTCCCGCTTGTGTTGAATGAAACACATAACTTGGCGTTATTGTCGTTGATGGATTTGGAATTGGTGTTACTTCTGTAATAACGGGTGCTGTTGATCCTGTATTTACCGTAAAGGCTCCCAATGACAGAATATTACTTCCTTCGTTGCTCCCGTTTACAACTCGGATCTCACAGTTACTGTATGTTTGTCCATCCGTTAATGTATAAACTACGGTGTTGTTTCCAGCTACAACATCTGCAATATCTCCATCCCCACAGGTTCCTTCATATTGAATTGTCCCCGCTTGTGTTGAATTGAATACATAGCTTGGAGTCGTTGTTGTCGATGGATTTGGAATTGGTGTTACTTCTGTCAGTACTGGTGGATTTGGTGTCGTCGTATTCACGGTAAAAGGGGCGATACTCAAGATATTACTTCCTTCTGTATCTGCATTAACTACTCGAATTTGGCAATTTGAATAGGTTTGCCCATCAATAAGTGGTCCATACTCAAAAGTATTATTTCCGACGACCGCATTTGTAATACTTCCACTTCCACAAGTTCCTCCATACTGAATAGTTCCTGCTTGATTGGAGTGAAACGTATAATTAGGTGTCAGTGTCGTTGATGGATTTGGAATTGGTGTTACTTCCGTTATCACTGGCGAAGCTGCCAATGACATAAAAACAAGCGACAATGCTACAAAGCAAAGACCGGTAACGATTGAAAAAAGTTTCTTCATGGGAAATGCGGGGTCAGCAATTTCAATTAGTTTTTAGGAGAAATGGATTTTTTGTCAAGTTTTTTTACAACACTTTTCTCATTTGAAAAGCCTCTACTATTGACAAAATCCTGTTTTTTTGTATAAGAGAACTGTTCTTTTGGTGCTTGGACGTCCCAAGTGTCGTTCGAGACCCCGAAAGACAGCTCTTTGACACAGTCGGACAAATACGCTTTATATTCATTTTCTTTATTCGCCGATTGATAGAGCGGCTGAGGGTTGAAACACTTCAGTCCTTTTCCGCTTTATCAATTAAAAAATTTACAAACGAAATTTTAAAAAAACAAAAATAGAGAAAATGAAAAAATCTATCGCAATTGTAATCCTTATGCTGATGAGCATAGGTATTACGTTGGGGCAAAACCCCAATCTGAGCTGGGTATCTACGGATACTCAAGGATATGTTGCCACCATTGTCTTTACATCTGACTCTGGAGGCGATCTAACACTCAATGACGGATATTCTACGCAAGTAGACACCGTTGTTATTGGAACAAACGTTATTCCTCTTAATCCTTTATCTGCTGGTATATACAGTGATCTTTTCTTCACTGTAACCACAAGTACTGGATCTGCTGGTTTAATTATCCCTAATTTTGAAATTACGGGAGTTCCTCCAAACATGCATTGGATATCTACGGATGTTCAGGGATATGTTGCTACCATCATCTTTACATCTGATACTGGTGGTGATTTAACACTCAACAGTGGATATTCTACGCAAGTAAATACCGTTGTTATTGGAACGAATGTTATCCCTCTTGATCCATTGTCTGCTGGTACCTACAGTGATCTTTTATTCACCGTAACCGCAAGCACAGGATCATCCGATTTAATTATCCCCAATTTTGAAATTGTGGGAGTTCCTCCAAACATGTATTGGGTATCTACAACAGTAAATGAAAACGTTGCTATCGTGACATTTCATACTGATGTGGGAGGTGACTTTTCTGTTTCCTCCGGATATTCTACACTTGTTGACACTGCTGTTTTGGGAACAAATATTGTGGGCTTAGATCCACTTGCTCCAGGAACTTATAGTGACCTTTTGTTTACCGTTGTTACGAATGAAGGAATTTCTGAAGATTTGATAATTCCTCCATTTGAAATTGTGGAAGTAATTGTAACAGATACAATTCCTCCTCAGTTAACATGGATAAACACAATTGTTGCTGGAAACATAACAACGATTTATTATCATTCTTCGGAGGCGGGTACGCTCGGTCTCTCTACTGGTTATTCTTCATCAACAAATACTACTGTAATTGATCAGAACATTCTTGTTCTTGATCCACTCCCAGTTGGTGTTTATGATGATTTGACCTTGTCGGTGACCGATACCGCTAATAATGTGGGAACATTGTCTATTCCTTCGTTTGAAATCACAGAGGTTATTGTAAATGACACGATTGCACCGTCTTTAACTTGGGTACAAACCATTGTAAATGGATACGTAGCCACGGTTATCTATGAATCTTCGGAAGCAGGCACACTAAGTCTTTCAACTGGATATTCGTCACAAACAAATACAACTGTATTGGGACAGAATATTCTTATACTTGATCCCTTATCAGTAGGGATTTATAACGATTTGACGTTAGCTGTAACTGACACCGCTAATAATGTGGGAACACTACTTGTTCCTTCGTTTGAGATTAAAGATGCAATTGTAAATGACACTATTCCACCATACTTAAAGTGGGTATCAACGACCGTTAACGGATATGTTGCCACTATTAAGTACTCTTCTTCGGAAGCTGGAACTTTAAGTTTGTCATCTGGTTATTCTTCACAGATGAGTACTACTGTTGTGGGGGAGAATATACTTATTCTCAACCCATTGCCAGTAGGGGTTTATAGTGACTTAACACTAGCAGTAACTGACACAGCCAATAATGTAGGATTATTACTTATTCCTTCATTTGAGATTGAAGAAGTTATTGTAAGTGACACTATTCCACCTCATTTAACGTGGATATCAACAACCATTAATGGATATGTTGCCTCGATTAAATACTCATCTTCTGAAGCAGGAGATCTTGTGCTCTTTTCTGGATATTCATCACCAATAGATACTACTATTGTGGGAATAAACACGCTTGTGTTAGATCCCCTTCCAGCTGGTACCTATAGTGATTGTATACTCGCAGTAAAAGATACTGCTGGTAATATTGGGAACTTACTTGTTCCCACATTTAAGATCACAGATCCTATCGTTATTGATAGTATCCCGCCTAGTCTTTATTGGATTAGAACAGATGTCGAAGGACATATTGCAACGATCTTCTATTCTTCATCTGAAAATGGAGATCTTGGTTTGTCATCTGGTTATTCTGCTCAAATAGATACCACATTTACAGGAGTTAACATTCTTATGCTTGATTCCTTACCTGCTGGTGTGTATTCGGATTTTATGATTACGGTGACTGATACCGCGCAAAATTCTGCGAACCTTTTGATTCCTGAATTTATAATTGAAGGAATTAGTGTTGATACCGTTTCTTTTGACTGGGTTCATATCAAATCCTCAAATAGAATTGATTCCACGAAAGCCGTCCAAGGCAATACCATTCACCTTCAACTGAAGGCGTCTGTTACTGCCGACAGTATCTTTGTAGATATTGCTGGACGTCATTCGGTAACTGCCAATCCGCACTCAGGTTATTATGAAAGTACTATTTTGGTACAGAATGATGACCCCATAGGATTAGTAGAGTTTCAAATTTATTTCTGGAAAGATGGAACTGAGTATGTAATTGATGAAACAACGGATAACTCCTTTGTTGAAATCGATCTTACTCCTGCTGATGTGAACGATCTAAAATTTGTTACTGTTTATTCAAATAACAATGAAGCTCGTCACAAAGCCACGGTTGGAAGTATCGTAACACTTGAAATTGCTGTTCCTGAAGGCATGAGCACTGATTCGATCACTATTATGGATGATAATTTCTTTCAAATGAGAGAATATCCTTCGAATATTGATCCATCAGTAACCATCATTGAGGTACAGGTTCAAGTTACTGAGTCTGATTTAGAGAATGATTTTTCTTTCCAATTTTTATTAAAAGGAAATGATATTAACTCAGGATTTATTTCAGGAACAAGCGATGATACGTTTATCGAGTGGATCCCACTTAATTGGGATTTCAAGGTTTTACCAAATGCGATTCCATCTGGAAGTAATGCTAGGATTTCATTCAATGCTCCTGACAATAGTAAGGAGATTTTGATTGAATTAGTAGCCATGAATGGAAAGGTAGTATGGAGTACAATTATTGATACTCCACAGGCGGGATATCATTCTCAGCCTACATCATTTGGAAATATTGCCTCTGGTTTTTATATTTGGAGGTTAACCGCATCGAAATTTGATGGGCAACCATATACTGCTCCTCAGAAATTCATAATACAATGATAGATTGATAAAGCAGCCCAATTTGTTTATTTTTGTACGCTATTATTTATAAATAGATTACTTAAGAACAAAGGGTAATTGTTCACTGTATTAGCAATCCCCTCAAACCGAAAGGTATGAGGGGATTTTGTTATACCAATTTTTTTGTCATGTACGTCGACTTCAGTTCGTATCCCCACTTCTCATAATATCCTCTTGTTCCCACGCCCGCGATGATCGTCATGCGTTTCAAATTCCATTCTTCTTTGGTAATGCGTTCTGCCTCGACAATCAATTTCTTCCCGAGTCCCCTGTGTTGACCAACTCCCACTCCATCTCCCACAGATATCTCTGATCCGTAGGAATGCACTTCCCGAATCAATCCTGCATTGTGCAATACCGAACCAAATTGAGTGAACTTCTGTCCGCTTGGTTTTCGCAAACGTAAGAGCGCGTAGATCACCTTTTCATCTTTTGATTCAAAACTGAGGAAGGTTTCCGTTCCCCCTCCCGCTTCGTAATCACGTCGTACAAGTTTCAGTTCTCCTTGGTCTTTTTCTGTTTGAAATCCGATCTCCCGACATCGGATACATTTACACGGCCAGTCTCCGGAAAAATCTTCTCCTGTAATTTCTTTCACTTTTTTGGGTTGCGATTTTAATATCTGACGCAGATTTGAAAACCGTGCTCCATCCAAGATATCGTTCACTGGAATATCACGAAGAAGTCTCATAATTCGTGTCCACGGGGGCACGAACTGTTTAAATTTCAAGAGAAGTTTCACGAGTTCTTTATCGCGCAAAGGGGTGAATTTTCCTTCTTCCCACCATGTCTTCAGTTCTGAATTATCGAGAACTTGGCACGGGTATATTTTTACAAAGTCCGGACAGAAGTCTGGATTTTCAAAGACCTCTCGCATCATTTTCAAATCTTTCGCAGGGGTTGAACCGGGAAGTCCGGGCATGAGGTGATAACAAATTTTAAATCCAAAATCGCGCATCATCTTCGTTGCCTTCGCCACGTGCGCTCGTCCATGTCCGCGTTTGGTCAATTTGGATACTTCGTCGTCCAGCGTCTGCACACCGATTTCAACCCGCGTACATCCCATCTTCCGCATGCGAATGAGTTCCTTCTCCGTGATGAAGTCAGGACGCGTTTCAAGCGTGAGTCCGATGACTCGATGCTCTGCATCTTGATTAATAGTTTGCGCTTCGGCGAGAGATTTGGAAGCAACGCCATTCGCCGCATCAAAGATATTTTTCACGTACCATGTCTGATATTTGTGGGGTAAGAAGCTCCACGTTCCTCCCATCACAATCACTTCTAATTTCGACACGGGATGTCCCGAGTCCTGCACTGCTGCAATTCGATTCGTTACCTGATCGTGCGGGTGAAATTTATTTCGCAATGCCCGTGCTGCTGCGGGTTGAGAAGCGAGATAGCTTTTTGGCATGCGTACGTCCGTCGGGCAATACACACATTTCCCAGGGCATGGATATGGTTTTGTGAGGATTCCAATCGGAGTAACTCCTGAGATCGTTCTCACTGATCGTTTTTGCAATAACTTCTCCAATGACGGGGGAACCTTTCCTGAATATTTCTGCATGACCGCAATCAGGTCTCGATTAAGAATCGGTGTTCCCTTCTCCCGTGCACAGAAGTTTCGTTTTTTCTTTTCCAATTCCGCCACATTTTTCGGTACAGATTTGCAAAGTTCACGGAAAAACTGCTCCACTTTTTCTGGATTTTCTACTTTCTGTCGAACCCTAAAAACTTTCTTATTCATAGGTACGAGGGCAATCTACTCAAAAACAGAAGAAAGGGAAGATGTCCTATCGACTCTTCATCTGCCACTTCTGATCCCGAAGTTCAAGCTTAAATCCTCCCGTCCCTTTCACGGAAACAAGTGGGATGTTTTTTTCGCGTGCGAAACTTTCCAATTTCTTCGACGGTTTTCGTTCATTGATGTGAAGAATCGATTGTGTAGGAAGTGGGAGAACCTCGGGATAATGATTTGTTTCGAGTATCCAGAAGTCACTTTCCAAAGTAATTGGGGTTGCTTTTAATGATGTGAGTTCGTCCTCGGAAGGCGAACCATAGAACCAGATTGTTGAATTGGAAAACGTGCCACGGACAATGTGTTCTGATATTCGCGTGATCGTAAAATCACTTCCCTCAACAGAAGTGCCTATTTCTTGATCGGCAATAACGAGTGGCTCTTTGTTGGAGAAATACGGCTGGATCGCACGTAGGAGCACGTCCTTTCTTGTTGTGCTCTCGCCGAAGAAGATCGTTTCTCCTGATGGGACTTGTACCACCGCAAAACCTTCTTCTCCAAAAACACGAAGTGAATCATTTGATATCCAAAGTTCTCGTGCAAAAAACAATCCAAATAAAACAACCACGCCTGCCAATATATGCTTGGGTTTCATTATCCAATAGGTCCAGAGAAAACGTCATCCTGCGGAGCTTCTGTTGCTGCTGCTACTTCCTCAACCGGTGGCATTTTAAGTTCGTTTTGTTCTGCTCTCAAAGCTGTAAATCCACGTTCCCAGAATCCAATCGAAAATACTTCCAGCACCGCTGTTAAATAAGCCGTCAATGCCAAGAGCCCAAGTCCGGCGATAACCGCAAGCGCTACCGCAATACCAAACCAGGCTGATGTTGCGAAGTACGAAGCCGCCCCCAAGATTCCCAATGGCACACCGATCACCACAAGAACGTTAATGACAACACGAATGTTCACCAAGAACATAAGTAGGATCAGTCCGAGTGTCGTTCCAAAGTTTAGGAACACCAACCCGATACTTTTCTTAACACTCTCTCCAAACGAGTGATCTTCGCACACCACGTAAAAAGGAGTGTAGGCAAAGAAGAGGTTTATAAACATAGAAATGATCGAGTAGACGATAAGCCCTGGAAGGAAAATACTACTAAAGAGATCTCCATGGTAATACCGATAAAAGGTAATTCCATAAAAGATAATCGTCATAAATTGAAACGGAACGAGTACCGCATGGTACTCAAACAATCGGAAAAAATAACTAAATCCTTCGATAAATTTTTGACGAAGAGAGAGCCTTTTTTCTGGATAGGTAAACTTCTGACGCATGGAAAGAATCAACGTTGATTGCACCCATGCTGGAAAAACAAAAGCCACCAGAATAACAAAACAAACCAAAAATATACTCCATCCCAGAAGGTCTTTATCCGCTAGGGTATGCCAAATGTTCCCGATTTTATCAAAAGTCGCACCGTGCTCCGCCCATCCAAATTCTTCTGAGAACAAAGAATATTGCCAGGCAATTTCTACTACAAAGACAATAACTGCCACGAAGCTCGGCACAAAGGCGAACCATGTAAGTTTTTTTGTTGAGGTGGTGAGTTCCCACGCATCACGGATAACAGTCCCGTAATTCATCACGGCTCATTGTTCCTTTTTGGAGGAAAATGTCAATCGTTCAGCCCTTTAGTGTAGACAAATGAGAAGCAATATCGACTGACTTTACTTCTTCAATGAGAGTCGTTTTGTATTTCTCTCGGTGAGACAACGTCTGTATAAAGTTCTCTTTTCGTGGATTTTTATACAACACTCCAATAGGAAGTTTTTTACTTTTTTCTATAAACGCTCTTGCTTCGGTGAGGTTATGAACATCGTATGACGGAAGGTCTTCCACACGTTGAGTGTTCTGTAATAACCACTCGTCGGTCATTATTTTATTATACGTTGGGCAGGTTTGAAGGATTTGAATAAAGGCGAATCCTTTGTGTTTCAGTCCTGCCTGAATGGTTTCTGTCATATGATCAACATCAATAGAAGTTGTTTGGGCAACAAAAGAAGGTTTCGCACTAAAGACAAGATCAAGTGGATCTATCACATCGATTCTTACTCCTTCTGGCGTTCCGTTCATTTTGCAATTTTGCGGAGTAGTAGCCGATGCTTGTCCTGTGGTCAGAGCGTAATTCTGATTATCGTGGTGGAGAAAGAGAATCGGGTAATCACTTCTCACCGCATGAATAAGATGATTCACGCCTTCACTCAAAGTCGCTCCATCTCCCGCAGCAGCAATTACATGCAGATTCTCGTTGGCAATTTTTGCTCCCACAGCGAGTGGAAGAACTCGTCCGTGCAAACCGTGAATCGTGTACGTTCCAATTTTATCCGAACCATTCCCATTGCATCCCACATCAAAGCACATCAGCACATCTTTGGGAACAATGCTTTCCAAAACAAGTGCTCGTTTGAGCGCATTTTGAATTCCATAATTTCCACATCCCCCACACCACGTCATCATTTGATCAGTGTTATAAGCACTGAGTTCTTTTACGCTACAAGCGGGTTTTTTATCTATGCTCATTGCTTCGCGTAGTTATCAATGTATTCACAAACGTCTTCAAGGAAGAACGGTCGTCCGTTCCACTTGAGAAATTTGTTTTTGAAGGTGTGTCCACACGCTTCTACTTTCTTTCCAAATTGTCCTTCGTAGTTTCCTTCGAGAAGATGTACGTTCTTGTTTTGAACAAAAAATGTGTTCAGCACCTCTTCTTCCAGTGGCCAGACCACCTCAAAATGCAAGAAATTCACCGACACGCCCTTCTTCTCATACTGTGCAATAATATCGTTCATCACCGTCTTCGTACTTCCCCATCCAACAAATGAAATATCTGCGTCTTTTTCTTTTCCATACACTTTTGGTTTCGGCAGATCCGCTTGAATAAGGTCTAACTTTCGCATTCGTTTCGCGTACATGTCTCCCGCCTTTTCGCTTTCGTCCAAAACTCCCGCTTCATCGTGTTCATCACCATTAGCAAAGAAAGTCGTGTCACAGCTTCCTGGCAACCAGCGCGTAGACAGTCCGTTTTCTGTAATGCGGTACCTGTCTTCTGGTTTGAGATCTGCAAGATTGGAAGCCAATCCTCGTTCGATTTTAATTTTATTCTGCGTGAATGGAGAAACCGTCATCTTTGATTCGCAGACAACTTTCTCCGTGAGGAGTATCACTGGCACTTGGTATTTTTCAGCAAAGTTAAACGCGTGTTGAACATTGTCGAAACAGTCTTCCACGTCACTGCACGCAATCACAACTCGTGGAAATTCTCCATGCGAAGAATGAATCGCGAGATTTAAATCTCCTTGCGCTGTCCACGTAGGCAATCCTGTTCCAGGCCCTGGTCTCTGTGCGAGCACGATGACAAGCGGATTTTCAATAATTCCCGCTAAACTGACCGACTCTGTCATCAGATCATATCCTCCACCAGAGGTTGCTGTGAGCGCTCGCGTTCCCGCAAACATCGCTCCGAGCGACATCTGTACGGCTGTGATTTCATCTTCTGCCTGCTTCACAACCACTCCTGTATCGTCACTCATGTTTGCCACGTGTGTGAGAATTGAACTCGATGGTGACATCGGGTAGGTCGCATAAAATCGCATCCCAGCATTGATCGCTCCCAGTGCTATCGCATGGTTTCCATCAAGTAGGATTGTCTCTTCTTTTTTTGTTGGTAATTCAATATTCTGTTTGGTTTCAGCCCCATCGTAGGATGCCTTCAGGCATTTGAGAGCGACTTCGACAAGTGCTTTTTTCTTGGAGAATTTCTCTTGAACCAATTGCTCAATAATTTTGTAATCAAACCCGAGCACTTTCCACGCCATTCCGGTAAGAATGATATTTGCCATCTGCATCGTTCCGCCGTTTTCAAGGGCGATTTTTCGAGACGGGAGATTCACCGTTTTAATATTTTGTTCTTCAATTTTTTTGAGAATATCAGGAAGGTTGGCTAATTTTTCATATCCGTGAAGAAAAATTCCTTCTTCTTTCAAAGTATCGAAATACGCCACCAAGCTGGGTTTATCGATAGCAACAAGAATATCTGCTTCACGAGAAAGTGAATGAACTGGTGTTTTGGAAAAATTAATCGTGTAGCACGAGTGCCCCCCTTTAATAAGGGACTGATACTCCCTGTCCGCACAGAGCTGAAATCCTAACTTTTGCAGTCCTTTGGCAACAAGATCTCCTGCAGTCAGTAATCCTGATCCACTCTGTCCTACGATTTTAATTCTCGTTCTTTCCATGTTTTTTAACTTTTCCCATTTTTCCGCAGAGAATCTGGAGGTGGGACATTTGCTCGCATTGTGATAAAAAATGTGCTTTGATGCAAAGCGAAATGAAGACCATCATCCCCGTCCGCCCTCGTAACGCTAATGACCTCCTCCAACTGGTGGAGAAAATCGGTGATCGTGCGCACTGGGTTGAGGTGTGGCTGGATAAATTCGAAGGCGATGTGCCACGAATAAAATCTCACAAACTCATCGGATGTTGTAAGACACCAGAAGAACGTGGGAATTTTGTAGGAACGGCAGAAGATAAGATTGAGATTCTACAGAAGTTTTTGAAATCTGGAGGAGATCTTGTGGATTTGGATATTACGAGGAATGGTGAGGCAATGATTCATCAAATCCCGAGTGATAAATTACTTCTCAGCTATCACAACTTCGAGAAGATGCCGAACAAGCTTGATGATATTGTGGTTAAAATGTATTTCCTTTCTCCCGCAATCTGTAAATTCTCCGTCACGATCAATGATCCTATTTCGTTGGAACTCTTTTTAGACTTTGTGAGAAATTTTCCGAGCAATCAAAGTGCCATTTTTACCACCATGGGAAGTTTGGGACGAGAGGGGCGCGATCGGATTCTGGAAATGAAAAAATCATGGGGGCGTTTCGTAGCTTTGAATAAGAATAGCACGACTGATCCAAGCCAAAAAAACCTTGACGAAATCTAACCCCATTGTCATCCCGGAATCCCGGAGGGATATCCGGGATCTAGCCATAAAAAACAAGTTTATTTTAAATTTTAGAAATGAGTATTTTAATGGCTGGGCCCCAGATATTCTTGCAGAATTCTGGGGTGACGAAGAAGGATAGTAAAACTTGACGAATCCTCCCTAAAGCGTACCTTTGGAGCGATTTTTTAACCCTCAAAAAATGAAAATCTCATGGTCGTCTTTGAACGAATTCGTTCTCAAACATTTCCTCGTTATCATCGTCGTTCTTTGCGCTGGATGGTGGCTTTTTGGAAATAATAATGTTGTAACTCCTTTCTCCTCATATGGTGGAGCCGTAATGGAAGAAAGCATGATGATGGATATGGACATGGCTCGCGCACCAAAAATGATGATGGCCGGTCGAGGTGGTGGTGGATATTTCGCAGAAAGTAATAACGGATACATTCCGAACGCAGAAGATCGAAAAATTATTAAAAACGGAAGTTTATCTGTCGAAGTTGCCGACACAGAAAAAGCACGGATGGAAGCCGAAGCTCAAATCGCGGAACTGGACGGAGAAATCACAAACATGAATTCATGGGAAGTGCGACCAGGAGTTTTGTCGTACAACTTCACGGTACGAATTCCTTCTGACAATTTAGATACCGCTATGGAAGCCCTCGCATTTCTGGGTGTGAAGAAATCTGAAAACATTTCTACAAACGATATCACAGCCTCATATACAGATACTGAAAATCAATTGGAGAACCTAAAAGCTCGACGAACTCGACTTCGAGAATTGATGGATCGAGAAACAAAAGACCTCGGAGATGTTCTCAAAGTTGATCGCGAACTTTCAAGCGTACAAATGCAAATTGAGAATCTCGAACGAACGCAAAAACGACGAGACGTAAACGTAAGTCACTCAACACTCAACCTTTCTCTGATGCCAGAAACGCAAATCGGAGACGTGTCTGACCCACACTGGACATTCACAAAATCATGGAGAGTGGCGATCAATGACTTGATCGGAAGTGCACACGGAATCGCTGACAAAATCATCAAAGTTATTGCTTACATCCCACTTTGGGTGCCAGCACTGATCGTTCTTTGGATTTTGAAAGTAAAATTTGTTGATAAAAAGAAAGTCACAAAGAAGAAAAAATAATGAAAGGATTAATTTTAAAAATTGTCGTTGCCTTCGCTGCCATCGTAGGATTGGTGGTGGCGTGGGCGGCACTTACTCCACAAGGAGCGTTTTCATAATAGCCTTCCTTTGTCACCCTGAATTTATTTCAGGGTCAAGTGTCCCGAAGTTATCACTTGTTTAAAGCGAAGCGAGTGCAGAAATTAAAGGTTTGATTCCGAAACAAGTTCGGAATGACAAAAAGGAAGAGTTCTCTCTCTCTTTCTCTTGTTACGAAAAAAGTTACACTATTCCCTGCTATGATCCCCCAACAAATTGATAAATGGATCCAATCCGAAGTGTTCCCTCAACGGGTTCTCCTTTCTGGTGGAGGCGAAGCGCTTGATATTGCGCTGGAAACTGCCAGTCAATTGCAGGGGGCCAGTCGTGAGAAAATCGAAAAAGGCATTCATCTCGACACGATGGTATTTAAGGATAAAGGAAAGAGTTTTAAAATTGATTGGTCTGACGCTGCCAAAAAAGATGATCAAGGAGAATACGAAAATGTGCGAGGCATGATTCGTTGGGCACACCAAAAACCGAATGAAGGAAAATATCGCATCATTATTTTGGAGAACTTTGAACGAGTGTCACGAGATGCGCCTCATGCGCTTTTGAAGCTAATTGAAGAACCACCGACAAGTGCTGTTTTTCTTTTTACCACAAAGAATCATCATCAACTTCTCGATACGATTATCTCTCGTATGACAGTCATTCGACTGCCGAAAGAAAATGGTGATTTCGAAATTTCAGAAGAGATTCAGTCTTTTTTCAACAGCAAAAATCTTATTGGAAAATTCCAAACTATCGATGCACTCGATAAAGAATCGAAAGATAATAAAAACAAAAAAATAGATCGAACCGTATTCTTTGAATTTCTAGAAAATTGCATTCAGCATGCTCGATTTTTTGAACAATACAGAAAGTTCCTCCCGATCCTTTTTGAAACCCATCAAGCCATTTCCAAAAACCAGAATACTCGACTCACACTGGAGCGATTGGCGGTAAAGATTACCAAGTAATTAATTGAAGATTCCTGTTTTTTCGAGTATATTGAACGTGCTTTCATTCTTATTAAACATGGCACTCTCTCCCCTCGACGACCGGTACGCAGAAAAGGTAAAAGAACTCGAACCGATTTTTTCAGAATTCGGACTCGCACGAAATAGAACAAGGGTTGAAATTGAATGGTTGTACTTTTTGGCAGAGAAAGGAATTGCGCCAAAGGTGCCGGCAAAACTTCGAAAGCTCGGAGACAACTTTGGAGCCAAAGAATTTAAAGCGATTAAAGACATTGAGAAAAAAACAAACCACGATGTAAAAGCTGTGGAAATGTTTTTGCGAAAACACACGGACAAAAAACACTGGCCGTGGTTGCATTTCGCATGCACATCGGAAGACATCAATAATACTGCCTACGCGCTCATGATGCAGGAAGGGATGTCTGTTGTTCTCGACACAGTGGGACTCATTCTCGACGATTTGTACGGAAAAACAAGAGAATGGAAAGGAACTCCGATGCTCTGCCGAACACACGGACAGACAGCAACGCCGTCAACCATGGGAAAAGAAATGAGTGTATTTCTCTTTGGACTCACACAGAGTTTTCAAACATTGGCACAGATGCCCGTATTTGCGAAATTCAATGGAGCGACTGGAACCTACGCTGCTCACGTGGCAGCATTCCCGAAAGTAGATTGGATTAAGTTCTCTCAAGAATTTGTGGAAGAGAAACTCGGATGTTCATGGAATCCCCTCACCACACAGATTGAATCACACGATGGACAGGTTGCATTGCTGAATGAGGTAACACTGACCGAAAGCATTCTCATTGATCTCTGTCGAGATATTTGGGGGTATGTATCGCTCGGATACTTCGGACAAAAGGTGGTAAAGGGCGAAGTCGGCTCATCAACGATGCCACACAAAGTAAACCCGATTGATTTCGAAAACGCGGAAGGAAACTTCAAGATGTCTCGAGGGATTGCCAGAACATTGGCGGATGAATTGCCAATCTCTCGATGGCAACGAGATCTCACCGACTCAACATTGCAAAGAAACTTCGGATTGGTCTTTGGACACTTTCTTCTTGGATTGAAATCACTTTTGAAGGGATTAGGGAAATTAGAACTCAAAGAAGACGTGCTCAAAGCGGATTTGAATAATGCACCGGAAGTCCTCACCGAAGCCGTACAAACAGTTATGCGGGCCCACGGAAATGCAGATGCGTACGATGAGTTGAAGAAGTTTTCTCGAGGAAAGAAACTCTCCCTTGATGAAGTACGGAAATTTATCGATCAGACAAAATTACCCGACAAAGAAAAGAAACGATTGAAGAAACTCACACCAGAAACCTACACAGGATTGGCGGAAAAATTGGTCGATACTTTTTTTGAATAAAATGTGGATACTTTGGGCTTTTGTTGCCATGTTTGGATCTACCCTTTGGTACATAGGACCGAAGCTTTTTCCTTCACAAAACCCATTCTCCCCTCTCGTAATTTCAGGAATTGCTGGAATTATAATTGGACTCGTTGGTTCAAAAATATTTCATAAAACTTGGTTTGACCCCGCTGCAATTCCACTCGGAATTTTATTATCTTTCGCGCTCATAACTACTCTATCACTTATTCTGTCACTCAATGCTGGTGGAAAGATTGGTCCGGTGTCGGTCATTATTGAAATATCAATTATCCTCGCAACGCTTGCCTCTATTTTCTTTTTTAAAGAACATCTTCATTGGTTACAAATACTAGGTATCGTCCTCGCTGCGATGGGTATCGGACTGGTTCTCTTTTTTCAAAAATGATTTTTATCGGACTCGGCTCCTCTATCGGAGATGCGGAAAAAATATTTCGCAGTGCTGAGGTGTCTCTGAAAGAGAAAAAGATTCATGTAGTTGGAAAATCAAACATTCTCAAAAACCCCCCGTATGGTGGTGTTGCGAAGAATGAATTTTCGAATGCTGTGTGGCAGATTGAGACTGATCTCGCGCCGGAGATGTTCTTGAAGGTGTTGCAGGCCGTAGAAAACGAACACGAACGCGTACGAGAAAAACGATGGTCTGATCGAACATTGGATCTCGATATTTTGATTTTCAATGATGAGGTTTTAAAAACTGAAGATTTAATAATCCCCCATCCGGGCATTGCCAATCGACCATTTGTCCTTGAGCCACTGAGTGAACTCGTTGACGAAAATTTTGAAATCCCTACATTAGGCGCACTAAGAAACTTATTTGATCACGAATGAAAACCGAAGACGCAATTGTAGAAATTCTGAAAAACATTGGAGAAGATCCCAATCGTCCTGATTTGGTGGAAACACCGAAACGTATTGCAAAGGCTCACAAAGAATATTTTTCTGGATACGATCAAGATGCTACAAAGGAGCTCAAGACGTTTGATGCGAATGGATACGAGGAGATGATTTTGGTGAAAGACATTGAATATTTTTCTATGTGCGAACACCACATGATTCCATTTTTTGGAAAAGCACACATCGCCTACATTCCCGATAAACGAATCACAGGATTGTCGAAGATTCCTCGAATTTTGGATATTTTTGCAAAACGATTACAAAATCAAGAACGACTCACGATGCAGGTTGCCAACACTTTGTTTGAAGAATTAAAACCAAAAGGTGTGGCTGTGCAACTGGACGGAAAGCATTTGTGTATGTGTGGACGAGGAGCAAAGAAAGCTGACGCACAAACCATCACGACGTGTTTCCGAGGAGAATTCAAAACCGACCCAAGTCTCAAATCTGACTTCTTTAATCAGATCAAAACGGGGTAATTCAGGTTGTCTGAAACGTCCAATCGCATTATTATCCGCTTGATGACGGATATTTTTTTGCACAATACGTTAACGGGACAGAAGGAAAAATTCGAACCACTTGAAGATGGAAAAGTGAAAATGTACTGCTGTGGACCAACGGTCTATGACTACGCACACATTGGAAACTTCAGGTCTTTCCTCTTTTCTGATTTGCTGACGAGAGTATTTAAATATGCGGGCTACGATGTTATGAAGGTGATGAACATTACTGATGTCGGACATCTGACGAATGATGGTTCTGTCGACAATCAGGGAGAAGATAAGATTACAAAGAAAGCGAAGGCGGAAAAAATTGATCCGTTTGCGATAGCGAAACGATATGAAGAAGCGTTCTTAGAGGACGCGGATGTCCTGCGTATGGAGCCAACGAATTTTTATCCACGGGCAACCGATTTCATTCAAGAGCAAATTGATCTCGCGCAAAAGTTAGTTGATGAAGGATACGCATACGAAGTAAATGGTTCTGTGTATTTCCGAACAACCAAGTACGAGAAATACGGACAGTTATCAAAAAATAAAATCGAAGATTTGCAGGCAGGAGCGCGTATCGAAGTAAACAGTGAAAAAGAAAATCCTCTTGATTTTGCTCTCTGGAAAAAGGCTGATGAAAACCACCTCATGCAGTGGGACAGTCCTTGGGGAAAGGGTTTCCCTGGATGGCACATTGAGTGTTCTGCCATGAGTCGAAAGATTCTTGGCGACCAGTTCGATATTCACACCGGAGGAGAAGATAATATTTTTCCACATCACGAATGTGAAATTGCACAGAATGAATGTTCCAATGGCGGAAAAAAATCCGTGAACTACTGGCTTCATGTGAAGCACCTTTTGGTGGACGGCAAGAAGATGTCTAAATCTGCAGGGAATTTCTACACGATTCGGGATTTATTGGAGAAGGGATGGAAGGGTGAAGAGATCAGGTTTACACTGCTCAAATCACACTATAAAACTGAGTTTAGTTTCTCCGAAGACAGGCTCGAAGAATCTCGGAAAAATATTCAAAAAATCAGAGAGGCTTATTCTGCATCATCTGAATCAAAACAAGCGACAGAAGGCGCTATCTTCGATAAAACACTCGATTACAAACGAATGTTATTTGATGATCTCAATGTCCCGAGCGCACTCGCAGTTGTGCACGAGATTATTGAAGTCGGGTCCGGACCCGAGGTTCGTTACTTTCTTGAAAACGATTTTGAACCCGTCTTTGCGGTAGGTTTGGAACAGGAGAAAATTTCCGGAGAAAAAACGACTGAGATTGAAACACTTGTACAAGCACGACAAACGGCCCGTGAAGAGAAAGAATGGGCAAAGTCAGACCAGATTCGTGATGAACTCTTGGAGAAGTTTAATGTTGAGGTGCGCGATGGTTCTGAGGGACAGACGTGGCACGTGAAATAAAAAGTAGACTCCGCGGCAAAAGCGTTGGAGTCTGTTTGTCGCGACGGCCAGGATCGAACTGACTTAGATCATTGATCTATTGCTCTCCCATGTAGAGCCCACGTCCCGATGTGTTCTTACTCTCTGTAAGAGATTATGAAAAATAACTCTCACAAAAAGAACAGACTCCTTTTATCTATTTTTTTTATTTCGTCAATATTCTTTATTTAATAAAAGAGCCCCCACCTTGATAAACCGACCAAAAAAACTACACTGCTCCCGATGTTAGAATTCATCGTTTTTGCGCTTTTGTCTCTCAATTCCCACGACATTCCAACGGGACAAAACATTGATGTACTCCCGAATATTGAGATTTTGGAGTTGGCAAAAGTTCCTGAAAAAGCATCCAATCGTGTTGCCCCGAAATTGCTAGAAAATACGCAAACGGCAGTTCTTGCTATGGATTTAGGATCTGGAAAGGTTCTTCTCTCTGAACGTGCACACCGATCGCAACCCATCGCTTCGATTTCTAAGTTGATGACGGCGATGTTGATTCTGGAGAACCACGAACTTGATGAAGTGGTAACGGTTCCGATTGAGGCAACACTGGTGAACAGCTCTACAATTGACGTCTATGAGTATGAACAATTTACGGTTGGCACACTCGTTGAGGCAATTTTGATTGGTTCTGCGAACGATGCGGCGGTAACGCTCGCCATCTTCCATTCAGGATCAGAGGCAGAATTTGTGAGAGAAATGAACGCACGAGCAAAAGAGCTCAAGCTCCACTCTGCGAAGTTCTATAACTCAACGGGCTTGGATATAATAGATGAGGAGCAAACAGAGGTCTGGGGGAATTCTATGTCGGCATACGACGTATTAACCTTGGCTCGAATCTTGCTACAGAATAAGTTTGTGAAGACCGCTGTTGCGAAACCTTACTTCGAGGGAACCTCTGTGGATGGGAAATTCTTTCATGAAAAAGCAACGACGAATAAACTCCTCAGCAGTTTCTTGAACTTAAAAGGAATGAAGACGGGATTCACCTACTTTGCCGGAGAATGCTTCGTAGCACTCGGGGAAACAAAGGGCGGAGACGAAGTTCTCACCGTCATCCTCGGTTCTCAAGATCGTTTCGGAGAAACCAAAAAACTCATCTCATGGATATATGATGCGTTTGAGTGGCGATAATATTGCTCTTCAAAAATTGTTGTATTTCAGTACAATCACCTCAAACGGGCGAGTAGCTCAGTGGTTAGAGCAGGGCGCTCATAACGCTTTGGTGGCAGGTTCAATTCCTGCCTCGCCCACCACTTTTTAAAATAGATCATGAAGGCAAAAACACTCAGTACCATTAAATGGACTGCCAGAATTAGTGGAACATTATTATTTTTATTGATTTTCCCTTTTTATCTTGGGTATGGGTTTCCCATTCCCGATGCCACGATGTCTCTTGTTGAAAATACATGGCTCCTCATTACACCACTCTTTCTTGTCGGATTTATAATTGGATGGCGATGGGAAAAAATCGCAGGATACCTCATCAGTATTCCTTTAATAATTGGCTGGCTTATAGCCCTTATTACGTGGGAAGATCCGAGCATAGTAATGACTATGCCCTTTGTTCCAGGGATTTTGTATTTAATCTACAGCTACAAAAAATAAAGCGTTTTATTTCTTGATAAACCGTCGTTTCTTTTTGGCAGGAGCCGTTGCGATCATTTCTTCGCATTCTTTGAGCGTCAATTTTTCTGGTTTTTTGTCTTTTGGAATCTTCGCATTCTTCTTTCCGTCCGTAATGTACGGTCCGTATTGCCCTTTGAGAACTTGAATATCTGAACCTTCAAATGTTTGGATGAATTTCTCTTTGTCCGCTATTTTCTTTTCTTCAATCAATTCCAAGGCTCGTTCTAATGTAATTGTGAATGGATCATCTGGTTTGATAGAAACAAATTTTGTTCCAAATTTAATATACGGTCCGAATCGTCCGAAGTTCGCTCCGATATCTTCTCCATCTTTCGTTTGTCCGATAATTCGTGGAAGTTTGAAGAGCTCCAATGCTTCTTCCAATGTCACGTCGTCCATCTTTTTTCCTGCTGGAAGAGATGCGAATCGTGGTTTTTCTTCGTCGTCTTTTGTTCCGATCTGAAACATTGGTCCATATCGTCCAACTCTCACCAAGACTGGTTTCCCACTCTCTGGATCGATTCCCAATTCTCGTGTTTGTTGTGCTTCTTCTCGAGAGATATCCGCCGCCGCATCAACCGTCGCGCGGAATGGTGTATAGAACTCTGAGATCATTTTGTTCCACTTTTGTTTTCCGTGTGAAATCGAATCAAATTCTTCCTCCACTTGAACCGTGAAGTTGTAATCAACAATTTTCGGGAAGTGTTTTACCAAGAAATCCGTTACCACATTTCCAATATCTGTTGGAAGAAGTTTTGATTTATCGGCTCCCGTGACTTCCGTTTTTACTTCATCAGAAACCGTATCATTTTTGAGGAGAAAGATTTGAAGATTCCGTTCTTTTCCTTCCAAATCTCCTTTTTCAACATACCCTCGGTCTTGAATGGTAGAAATTGTCGGCGCGTACGTAGACGGTCGACCAATTCCCATTTCTTCCATTTTTTTCACCAAGCTCGCCTCAGTGTATCGTGCTGGTGGACGGGAGAAAGTCTCCAACCCCTGCATCACATCGAGTTTCAAATCTTGTCCGACTTTAATCGGAGGCAACATCTTTTTTGCCAATGGATCGTCTCCATTTTCTTCATCTGTACTCTCAAAGTAGACTTTCAAGAATCCTTCGAATTTCACTACCTCTCCTTTCGCAACAAGTTGTGTTTTGTTCGTAGAGATATCAATTTTCGCTGTTGTTTTTTCCAATTTTGCTTCCGCCATTTGCGAAGCAATCGTTCGTTTCCAGATCAAGCTGTACAATTTTTCTTGTCCTCCATCCCCTGATACCCCGTCTTGAGAAAGATCAGTTGGACGAATAGCCTCATGCGCTTCTTGGGCTCCAGATGCTTTCGTTTTGTATTTTCTGATTTGAACAAACTCTTTCCCGTATCGTGATTCAATTTCATTTCCCGCTTGCCCGAGAGCAAGATCCGATAAGTTCACGGAATCAGTACGCATGTAGGTAATTTTTCCCGCTTCGTACAATTTCTGTGCGACCGTCATCGTTTGTTTCACTGAGAACCCGAGTTTCCGACTGGCTTCCTGTTGAAGCGTTGAAGTCGTAAACGGTGCTGATGGAGAACGTTTTCCGGGTGACTTTTCCAGATCGGCCACCTGGAAGTCCGCTCCTTTGCAAGATTCAAGAAATGCTTTCGCTTCTTCCGCTGTTTCAAATTTCTTTGGAAGTTCCGCTTTGAGGACCTTTCCTCCTCCGAGATCAAACTCGGCAGTAATTTTAAACGTTGATGATGAGCTAAACGCATCAATTTCCCGTTCTCGTTCCACAATGATTCGAACCGCCACTGACTGCACACGTCCAGCTGAGAGTCCTGTTCGGACCTTTTTCCAGAGCACTGGAGAGAGTTCGTATCCAACTAATCGATCGAGCACTCGTCGAGCTTGTTGCGCATCAACAAGATTTGTATCGAGTTCCCGTGGATTTTCTACAGCGTGCAAAATCGCTGGTTTTGTAATTTCGTGAAATACAATTCGTTTTGTTTTCTTTGGGTCCAGTTTCAAAGCTTCTTTCAAATGCCACGCAATGGCTTCCCCTTCTCGATCTTCATCGGCAGCGAGCCAAACGATTGCATCTTTTGAGAGCTTCTTCAGCTCCGTCACGGTCTTTTTCTTGTCCGTGGAAACTTCATACGTCGGTTCAAATGTTCCTCCTTCTATATCAATCGACATGCCTTTTTTTGGCAAATCTCTGATATGTCCAAAACTCGATTTCACCGTAAAGTCTTTGCCAAGGAACTTTTCAATTGTTTTTGCTTTGGCAGGACTCTCCACAATCACTAGATTTTTTGTCATTTTAATAATGTGTATTTAATTTTTCGACAGAACGGTAGCAGGAAAAAAATCTTTTGTCCAAAAACCGATCAGAACTTGACGATTGGTGTTGTTTGCATTAAATATGTCTCGTTATGACATATTTGCGACTGCACTACGCGTGCACAGCATTGTCATAATTAATAGAATTGTTCTTTGAAACTTGTAAATAAAATAATTGTTAAATTTAAAATATTCTGCGCTATGAAAAAATCGAATAAAAATCCAACGTTATCGATATTTATCGGACTTGGTCTCGCCTTTGTGGTCTGGATTATGCTTGAAGGATTCTTCTCTGTTGAAAGAGGAACCTCTTTAATTTTGTCAGGAATAGTCATGTTTGCCTATCCTGCATGGTGGCATTGTATGAACCAACCGCCATTAATTAAAAATTGGCATGGGTTCGACTGGAAAGACTCGTTTGAATTTCTTGTTCACAGACTCTTTGTGTTGATTATGTATGCCGTAATGCCTTTCTTATATATTAAGAATTCATTAAAAACAAAACCACGATATGAAACAAAAAGTAATTTCTTCTAAACCGCCGCTTCTTCCTTTCTTTGTGTTTTATACACTAGGACTTGGAGGCGCAATTATCAGTATTATTCAAAACACCCCAGAAGGATTGTTTTGCTTAGGCGCTAGTCTCTTTGCACTCCTTATTCATGGTCGATGGTATCACGAAAACCGTGTTCCATTCAAAGAGTGGGCGTGGAAAAGAATTTCCCTTGTGGGAACTATCAGTCTTTTTCTTATCTGCATTCTTCTTGTCATATTTTTTGATGAGTGGACTCGCAGAATTGCAATTGGTTGTGGATTTCTTGTCCTCTTTTTTTGGATTAAAAACTTTGTTCACAATTTTTCTAGATTTCACAGCCGTCGGTCTTTACGCTAACAATTTACATTATGAAAGACGAAACAGCATTGCCTTGGATAATTTTTATCCTCATCGTTGGAGCTTGGCTCCTTTTGTCAGGTCAACTTGGATCTGGAATCTTTCTCTTCTGCGGTGGAATTCATTTTCTTATCGCATGGAACAGAGGTGTTCCTAAAGAAGATATGTCCACTTAAGGACAATTCTATTACAATTAAGCACCATACTAATCGATTTATATTGATTACTTGGTGCTTTTTTACTATGTTTCATCCCGATGAAAATCCTCGCCTTTGAAACCTCCTGTGATGACACCGCGATTGCTGTGGTGGAGGATGGTGTGAACGTACTGGCGAATGTCAGACAAACACAAACCGAACATCATGAATACGGAGGCGTTGTTCCAGAAATCGCTGCCAGACTTCATGCCGAGAACTGGCGAGCTGTGTTGGAGCAATGTTTAAAAGAGGCAAATGTAACAATCGAAGATATCGATGCGATTGCGGTAACACAAGGTCCAGGACTGCAGACTTCGTTGTTAACGGGGACAACGGCGACGAGTTTTTTATCATTGTTGAAAAAGAAACCACTTATCCCCGTCCATCATATTCTCGGACACATGGCGTCGGTAGCTTTGGATAGAAATATTGAAGACTTTGAATTTCCTTCGTTGACGTTCACGGCATCCGGAGGACACTCTGATTTTTATATTTGTGAGAATTTCACAGATACTAGGAAAGTTGGACAAACTATTGATGATGCAGCAGGAGAGGCTTTTGATAAATGCGCCAAGATGCTCGGACTCGGATATCCTGGGGGCCCCATTGTTTCTAAACTCGCTGAAACCGGTGATCCAACCTCGTTTGCTTTTCCAGTGATTATGCTCGAACCGGATTCTCTGAATTTTTCTTTCTCAGGGCTCAAGGCAGCCATTTACCGAACTGTTGAAGCGTGTGAAGATCCTACCGATGAAACCTTTATCGCCAATGTCTGTGCGAGTTTCCAGGAGACAGTTGTGAAGACCTGTGTGAAGAAGTTAGAACGAGCCTTTGAAAAACACCCTGAGGTGAAATCGTTCCACTTCGTGGGAGGTGTTTCTGCGAACAAGCAACTCCGAGAGGCATTAAAAAATACGTGTGAGACTTGGGAGAAGAAGTTTTTCACCACGAATCAATTTATCTATTCAACCGATAATGCCGCGATGATCGGAAGTGTGGCATATTTCTTGTATGAGAAAAATCCCGCAATCGCAAAAATACAGTTTGTGGATGCAAATCCTCGATTGGTAATCTAACTACATCAACTTCAACAAGAGCTCAACCGATATATTTCTTATAACCGCAAGTAGGATTATGAGAAGAATAGGAGAAAAATCGAACATCCCAATCCGTGCCCAGCTAAACGGACGAAGGAGTGGTACAACAATCTGATCAAGCATCATTCCAAGCTTGCTTCTCTTTTCTGAAAACCACGACAGCACAACGCTTATAAATACCGCCCAAAATAAAAGTTGGGAAAGTATAGAAATAAAAGAAATCAGAAATTTGATAATCATCGCATGCCGTTTGTCGGCGTATAGAGTTTAATCGCATCGAGCATCTGCTCAAAGTATTCTCCAATCAGCGGAAAATCTACAAGCTTTGTCAAAAACCATACCAAGAGCGCCACCACCACGGTCATTCCTATCAAAATTCCAAGACCTCGGAACACTCCTGCCCAGAAATTAATCCACATGATACGCCATGGAGAACGAAGGTATCTGACGAAATCGGAAAACCCAGCTCCGTCGAGAACTTTTTTAATTTGGTGAAGTTCTTTTTGAGCTGCCGCGATATCGCTCGGGTTTTTGGGCTCCTTTTTGAAAGCTTTAATAATTTTTTTCACGATGTGATTTTAATTTTTTCACTAAAAAAGTAAACTCCTTCCGTGAAAACAAAAGAAAAACCGTTTTCGTTTCGATCTGCAAAAATTCCAACCGACCCTGGTTGTTATTTATTTTGGGATAAAAACGAGCAACTTCTGTATGTCGGAAAGGCGAAGCATTTACGAAAACGCGTATCGAGTTATTTTGGAAAAAAACCAACTTCTCCTCGCATAGAACTGATGACGTCAAAAATCAGAAAGATTGAAACGCGTACGGTCGGCTCTGATATGGAAGCTATGATTTTGGAGAACAATTTGATTAAAGAATTCCAACCGCGGTTTAATGTGCGACTCAAAGACGATAAAAATTTCGTGTATTTACGAATCACGAATGAAGATTTTCCCAAGATGGAAATCACTCGTCGTTTAGTTCGTGATGGAAGTACGTACATCGGACCCAAAACTTCCGCGAAAGAATTCCGAGAAACAGTGCGATTCTGTCAGAAGTTTTTTCGGATAAAGATGACCAAATCTTCTCTCGATTATTATCCACTCGTGATCACGGGAGGACTGGAAAATGATAAAGAGTCCTACAACAACAATGTGAAAATGATGACCCAATTTCTTCGCGGACAAACGGGAGAAGTTTTGAAAATTTTAACAGAGAAAATGAAGAAATTCGCCGGTGAAAAGAACTTTGAAGCCGCTGCCAAAACACGAGACACCATTCAATCAATTGAAGCCTCTACTCGGAAGCAAACGGTGCAATTTGATGACAATATTAATCGCGATTTTGTACATTTCGTCAGACACGAAAACGCAGTCTATGTAATACGAATTGCGTTTCGCCAAGGGAAACTTTTGGATCAAAACGAATTTAGTTTTCGTGCAGAAGAATTCATTTCTGATCAAGAAGTTTTGGAATCTTTTCTCATGCAATTTTATGAAAAAGTGCAGGAAATGCCGTCTGAGATTTTTGTACCAGTCCAATTGGATGACGCGGAAAAAACAGCTCAATTTTTATCAGAAAACTTTGGGAATAATGAAAAAATAACCATTCTCATTCCTCAACGCGGAGAGAAAAAAATAGTTCTCGATATGACGGCGAAAAATGCAAAACTTTTTGCTGAACGAAAATTAATAGAAGAAGAATCCCATGCACAGAATTTTGCCAAAGCCCTTCCTCGACTCGCCGAAGCGTTGAATTTAAAGGAAGTGCCCCGACGCATGGAATGTTTCGATATTTCGCATTTGGGAGGAACTTCTACGGTTGCAAGCCAGGTTGTATTTATTTCTGGAGAGCCGAAGAAGTCTGAGTACCGACGGTTCACGGTTAAAACATTGCCCGACGGACAAGTGGATGATTTTGCGGCTATGAATGAGATTCTTGCTCGTCGATTTGCACGAAAAGATGACAAAAAGTTCGCTGAAAAATTCCCCGATCTCATCGTTATCGATGGTGGAAAAGGACAACTCTCAAGTGTGATGAAAGCCGTGGCACGATTTAGTAAAGCGAAATCTTTTCCGAAAAACTTCCGTCCAACGAAGCAAATCATCGCGCTGGCAAAACGTGAAGAAGAAATTTTTCTTCCGAATAAAAAAGAACCGATCGAACTTCCCTTTGATGATCCGGCTTTGAAATTGTTACAACGAATTCGAGATGAAGCGCATCGATTTGCGATTTCATTTCACAGGTCAGTGAGAGATAAAAAAGCTATTAAGTCAGTTCTCGACGATATTCCTGGAATCGGAGGAACAACAAAGAAGAAACTGCTTCAGGTGTTTGGTTCTGTGGGAGAAATAAAGAAGGCAAATAGAAAAGACCTTCTCAACGTTCTGAGTCCTACACAGTTCGAGAGTCTGAAAAAGAATTTATGATAGCGACCCTGGAAAATCTTCCATCCCAATATCTTCAATGTGTTCGCAAAAGGTTTCCCCTGTTTTGAGGTGCACAATAACCGCATCTACTCGGAAAAAAGGAAGTTCATCCAGGCAGTGTTCTTTGAGGAAAAAAGCCTCAATGGCTGACAGTATTTTTTCAAACTTCGCAGGGGTTATAGATTCTTCCCCATATCCAAACGCTTCATTCGTCCTTGTTTTCACTTCGATAAAAACATATTCATCGTTTTGCTGATCTTTCATAATAATATCTAACTCCCCCCCTTGAGCATGATAATTTTTGTGCAAAAACTCGAGCCCTTTGCGTTCCAAAAACTCCCGGGCGATTTCTTCGCCGCGGTCTCCGATCTGTTTCTCCTTGGTCATCGCAAGGGCTGTTAAGAACCCGGAGCAGTTTGTGACAGAATAATCTCCTCTGTGTCGTGAGTCATTTGATCTATCTCACCGTGCTCCGACACCACAGTATAATCATAGTATTTTTCTTGTGCCAACTCTTTTTTCATCGATTCGAGTCGTTTCGCGAGTTCAATGTCCGTAATTGGCGCCCTGTCTCGTATCCGTTGGATGAGTGTTTCAATTCCATCCCCCGGTTTGAGGAATATAGAAATATAAAGATCCTTGGATAATGTTTCTCTCGCTTGTGAAAAGCCTTGCACATCAAATTCCCGCACAACAGTTTTTCCTTCTTTGACTCCTTCAAGAAGCGGTTGTCGCAACGTTCCATATGATTCCCCTCCGTGTACAATCGCATGTTCGAGGAACTCTCCTTCGCTTATTTTTTGTCGAAATTTCTCCTGAGAAATAAAGAAATAGGTCTCTCCATCAATCTCTCCCGGACGCGGAGCACGCGTCGTACAACTGGGCGGAAACAACCATTCGGGATGCTTCTCGCGCAACTGATCAATGAGCGTTCCTTTTCCAACGCCTGAAGGTCCCGATATAAAAATAATTTTTCCTGCCATCACGAGAAGTGTACACTCAAAGTGATGAAATTTGAAATTCGAGACATCGAAATTTTACTCTCTCTGGGGATAACTCCAGAAGAACGATCTCTACCACAGAAAATTATTATTTCTCTCTTCTGGAACGCCGACACTACGAAGGCAGAGCAATCTGACAATCTTGCTGACACAACTGATTACTTCGTTGTCCGAGAGTTTGTGAAAACCTTTTTACAAGATAAATCCTTTTCGTTGTTGGAAAAACTCCACCACGAATTATTTCAAGCCGTAGGAAATTATTTCCCAGAACTGCAAGATCTAAAAATCACCATCGAGAAGTTCCCTTTTGAAAGTGGAAGCGTGGTGATCGAAAACTAAATCAATAAATACACTCCATACCCCAGAAATATCGCGACTCCATAAGGAATCGGTACTTTGAAGGGCTTGGGAACCTTTTTCCATTTGAAATAAAGACCGCTTGTAAGTGCTTGGAGTCCCCCCATAACCGCGACGAAAAACAAGATTTGAGCAAACTCAGGAATAGAGGTAGATATCGCCATAACAAGGAGCATCTTTATGTCTCCTCCTCCAAGGAGTTTAAGAAAGAATGATCCCCATAAAAGAATACTCGCCAAAATAAGTGTCAGTACATATACCGTTCGCTCGTCGTCCGTGAAAAAATATCCAAAGAAAATTACTCCAAAAAGTGCCGACATAGTGAGCCAATTGGGAATAGTGTATGTGCGCATATCCCACACAGCGCCTACCCCTGCGACCAAGAGAATTGCCAGTTCTAATCCATCAATATTCATACTCTCAGTATCCCGAAATTTTAAAACTTGGGAAGTCGGGAGGGCTGAAAAGGGCTCATTTCTTCACATAAATTTCACAATTGAAAAGGCCTCCCCCTTCGCTCAAATGTGTTAATTGTTGTCACAGAGCGTAATTCATTCGTTTTCCAAGAAGGAAGAAGTCATTCCGAAGATAAAAACACACATCATTCTGTTTCATGAAAATATTGGCATTGCCAAAAAAGCTGTGCCATCTTCGCAGTACTTCTTAACCCCCCTTCTTATGAAAAAATCTTTCATCAGAATGTTTACTAACAATTCCGGTCAAACAATGACCGAATATGCCCTCATCTTGGCAGTTGTCGCTGTAGTCGTGGTTGGTACAGTCACACTCCTTGGAACTGACATCCAGGCAATATTCCAAGGTGTTGTTGATGCCGTCTAGTCTGTATCATCATATTCCGTGTTCTGTTGCGACTCATTGGATAGAGAGAGTGTGCGGGCTTATGGGGAAAAAACCTCCCTTTCAGCCACTATTTATCCCTCAGTGTTGGGGGGTTCACACCTGTTTCCTCCGTGCCCCGCTTTCTCTCATCTGGCTCGATCCTTTTTCTCAGATTATTCGCATTGATCGTCATGTCTATCCGTGGAAAACGAAAACGTGCAAACAAGCCGTGAGTGTTTTAGAGCTTTCCGATGATTATTTTCCCGATGATATTCGACCAAAAGATACCATTCATATTTTTCCTCTAAAAAAATGAAAAAACTTTGGCATGACCAACGCGGTCAAGCTTTGGGAGAAACCGCACTTCTGCTCCCCCTGCTTTTTCTTATTGTTTTTGGATTTCTGCAACTCGGACTCGCTATTGCTGAGAAACAGAAGCTTTTATACGTGACGAATTACGCCGTACAAGTCGGTTCACTGACAAATAATGATTTGAAAATCAGTGGCGCAATTGAAGAATTTTACGATGGCGATGATATTGATTTTCAAATTGAAAGTCGCGATGGAGAAACGGGAAATGTCATTCTCAATACCAATCGAAAATACAAAGACATTCTGACGGTATCAATGCAAAAACCGTTTTTTCTTACGATTCCATTTTGGGAAGTGGCGGTAAATGATACGCAAACGACAAGCTCTGCAAAAGTTCTGTGTACCAATCTTGACCCTCCCTACACATGCCAGTAGTGCGAAATGAAGATGGATTCGTACTCCCCTTTATAGCCATCCTTCTGATGGTTCTTTTCCTCGTGGGCGCGATTATTCTTGATGTTGGAAGCTTCTATTTACGTCATGGAGAACTCCAGCCACTTGTGAAACAGAGTGCCAATGCGGGCATGTTGAAATTCTCAGATGCAATGGAAATAAAAGCTGAGGAAAATAAATCTGCACAGTGCATGGTCGAAGAACCCCCTGCTGTCTGTAGTTCTGAAAACATGTTTGATTTTCTTACGAGCGGAGAAGTTGTTGATCTTGTCGGTTCTCCAACTGTTCAGGAGGCAGTTTCTGATGCAAGCATTTCATTTTTAATTACGTACGATCCCCAATTAATCATTGGAAATGAAGATATACAAATAACCTTCCCATACGAGTACGAAGGGGTTTTCGAGCTTCAAATACAAGTGATTGTGAGTGATACTCCTCAACGATTCCTCGGAGGGATTTTCCCTGTCACCGATGATGAAATCCAGGTGCATGCCATTTCATATATCGCGACTCCATTTTAACGCCCTCCACCCCTTGCTATGAAAGGGATTCTGTGGTATACTTAGAAGAAGGGTTAACTTTCTCTTATGAAAAAAATTACAAAAACCGTTACCGACATTCTTTCTGCACATAAGAAAGAACTTATCTTTTGGGGGACAAGCACTCTCGTTATCCTTGCTGTTGCAAGTACTGCACTCTTTCTCTCGTCTCAGGTATTGCCTGACTACACAGAGGAAGATGTTTTTCATTCTTCTGCTCCACGAATTGAAGTAGGTGAAGCTTTGCCAACCGCACCGGTGCATTTCCCAGCTCAATATGTTGGAAAAGCAAACGATGCACTCGGAACAGTAAAAGCTTATTTTTCTGCGTACAACAAACAGGATTTTGAAAACGCTTGTCGTTTGCTCGATCCAGCAAAATGTAATCCCGAAAGTCCATACGCTGTGAACCGTGTCTCTGATGAATACAACAAAATGTCAGACGGATATGAAAACTGGAACTTTTGGATGCCAGAAGTGAATGATGATTTCCACAGTGATATTGTGTGTGTGAAATATTCATACCACTACAACGATGACGTGAAGAATAAACGAGTACACGAACGACTCAGTTTCTACGTACGAAGAGACGAAAACGGAAATGACCGAATTTACAGTCGAGTTTGTGAAAAGAAATTCGCACAAGATTCTGGAGACATGCCGTGTCCAATCCTTTCACGAAGAGATTTTTGTTTGGATTAAGAACTAACAACACACCATTTAAGCGGAAAGGCCATCACAGTGTGATGGCTTTTTTTTTACTTGATCCAAAAACTTACTACAATCATCGCACAATGACTCTTACTTATATTTTGCTGTTCACGTTTTTGGGAAGTGTGGGATCTGTTTTGATCGCTTCGCTCTTTTTGCTTTTCAAGAAGGATGCTCAAAAGAAACTCGTACCGATCCTCGTGACGTTTGCGACGGGGGCCTTACTGGGAAGCGCATTCTTGGGATTGATTCCTGAAAGTTTGGAATTACTCGCCCCTGATAAAATATTAAAAACCATGCTCGGAGGAATCCTCTTTTTCTTCTTCCTTGAGAAACTTATCCGCATTCACCACTGTCATAATATCGATTGTCATTCGCATGATAAAAGTATTGGGAAAATGGTTTTTGTCGGCGACGCACTGCACAACTTCATCGACGGAGTAATGATCGCAGGAGGATTTTTGGTGTCGGTTCCTGTAGGAATCATGGTGGCATTGGCGATCATTGTGCATGAAATTCCTCAAGAAATTGGCGACTTTGGGATATTTCTCCACAGTGGATACTCAAAACAAAAAGCAATTTTGCTCAATGCTTTATCGGGAGTGACGGCATTTGTTGGAGCTGGGCTCGGGTACTTCTTTTTACAATCGATGATGGAATTCGTTCCGTACGTGATGGCATTTGCGGCTGCGAGTTTCATTTATATCGCATTGGCGGATCTCTCTCCCGAACTGCATAAACAAACCAAACCTGTACACGCGATTCAGCAAATTTCACTCCTTCTTTTGGGAGTCGGAATCATCGCATTGGTTTCCCACTTGCACTAGTTGCGAGCGAAGCGTGGCAATCTCCCTGTAGAATGATAAAAGATTGCTTCAGTCGTAAAACTTCTTCGCAATGACGGGGTTGTTTTTTTAGTGGAATTTTGTATCGTCGGGCTTCCATGAAATAATAAAAGACATGTACGAACGATTTATTTTTGAAACTTACAAATTTTCTCCTGAAGAAAAAAAACTGACGATGAACTATTCGCTCGACGGGAAAGTTCCGTTTGAAGAGACGATTGTATTTGATTTTGATTTCATCGACTACAACCCGAACGCACTTAATAAAGCACTCTTTGGAATATTTGTAATGTGTGGAATTTCCTATTTCAAAGCATACTTGCCTGAAAAAATTGAATTTAAAAATGGTGGACTCACCGATAGTCAAAAACTCTTTTTTGAAAAAATTTACACCTACGGACTTGGAGAATTTTTTTACAGAAATGAAATAGATCCCAATGGAAAAATAAATTTTGAACTCGATGAAAGTGCTCAAAGTCAGCAGATTGATCTTCCGAGTCTCGCTGGATCACTCGTTCCTATCGGAGGAGGAAAAGATTCCATTACGACCGCTGAAATTCTGAAGAAAAATAACGAAGATTTTGAAACATGGACGGTTGGTGACTATCCATTTTTTGCTCCGATGCTTGAAAAAATCGGAAAACCTCATTTAAAAGTCCGACGAATAATCGATCCAAAATTATTCGAGCTCAATAGCGACGGCGCGCTCAATGGCCACGTTCCGATCTCTGCCATCTTGGCATTTTTGGGTGTCGCCAGTAGTATTTTGAGAGGAAAACAGAATGTTATCCTTTCGAATGAAAATTCTGCGAATGAACCGACGTTGGAATTTAATGGAGTGCCCGTAAATCATCAGTATTCCAAAAGTTTGGAGTTTGAATCCGATTTCCAAAGTTATGTACATGCGCATATTTCTTCTGATCTGAATTATTTTTCATTCCTTCGTCCATTATCGGAACTCAAAATTGCAGAATTGTTTTGTAAAAACTTTTTAGAAAAATATGAGAAAGATTTCTCAAGTTGTAATACGAATTTCCGTATTACCGATGGAACAAATGAGTGGCGTTGGTGTAAAAAATGCCCAAAATGCGCTTTCGTCTTCATTCTCTTTTCCTCTTTCGTAGAGCGAGAAAAGTTAATTGAAATATTCGGAGGAAATTTATTTGCTGATGAATCACTCTATCCTACGTTTGCCCAACTTCTCGGACAAACCGAAAGCAAACCCTTTGAGTGTGTTGGTGAAATTGAGGAAGTAAAACGAGCCTTACAACTCGCAAAAGAAACGGGACATTGGCCAGAGTTGGAAAAATTCACCACTGAAATATCGAATTACAACGAACACGAATGGCATCCGAATCTTATGCCTCAATATTTTGAATATATGCTCAGAGAATTCCGCCCATGAAATTTGAAACCCTCTCGAATGCGAAAAACATCCTCATCTATGGCTACGGCATAGAAGGGAAATCGACTGAAAATTTTCTCAAGTGTCGTTTCCCAGATAGTGCCATACGTTTGCGTGATGACGCCTGGGACGAGAATCCAGAATTCACAGAGTTTGATGTCATCATCCGTAGTCCAGGGATTCCACGAGAAAAAATCACGGGAGTAGGGACAGAAAAAATCACGAGTCAGACAGAACTCTTTTTTGGAAATTTGACCGAAGACCAGCGACATAAAATCATCGGTATTACCGGAACCAAGGGGAAATCCACGACAACACAATTTTGCAAAGATCTCCTCACGAACGCGGGAAAAACGGTGAAAATTGCGGGGAACTTTGGCGTCCCCCCTTTGGAATTAATGGATGAACTGCAGAGAGGAACTGTTGATTTTATTGTGTTTGAAATTTCGAGCTTCCAATTGGAATACCTGCAAGGATCACCCCACATCGCCATCTTTCTCAATCTCTTCGGAGACCATTTGGAAAGACATGGAACGGTTGAGGAATACTTCCTCGCAAAATCGAATATCTTTCGGTATCAGGTGAGTGAAGATTTTCTCATCGTGCCGGAAGTATCAGGAAAATTACTGGAATTTTCTCGGGGGAATGGACGATTTGTGTTGGCCTCTCCACTTAATGAAGATTCATTTCAAGCGGATTCTGTCTTCCGGGCGTTGCACTTCCGTCAGAATCTGGGAACAATGAAAACCCTCTGTGATATTTTAAAGATTCCATCCATAACTTTGGAAAAAACAGCACAAGAATTCAAAGGACTGGAACATCGGATGGAACTTTTTGTGGAAAGAAATGGAATCAGGTTTGTAAACGACTCGATTGCGAGTAATCCGACCGCTGCGATGGCTGCTGTGCGATTTTTTAAGAACGATCTCGGGAGTATTATCCTCGGTGGAAAACCCTCCGGAGACAGCTGGGAGGAGCTTTTGACGATCATTCGTGATGAAACCGAGAGTGTTATCCTTTTACCGAATGGAGAGAGTTTGAGCGACATCCTGAGAGCAATGGAGAATATCCAATTCCCAACCGAACGAGTCGAACAAGCCGAACATCTCAAAGATATTGTTGCATTGGCAAAAAAACGAACCCCACAGGGCAAGGTTTGTCTGCTTTCACCGGGGGCAAAAAGTTTTGATTGCTTCAAAAGCTACCGCGAAAAAGGCGATATCTTCAAACGATTGGTTATTGAATAAGAAACTAGTCTTCCTTCAATAATTGAATCTTAATTGGTTCTTCTTGGAGTACCTCGATTTCCGCTCCACAAAGCACACATTCCAAAATATCACCTTCAATAATATCCGACGCTTCTACGTCAAAACGTCCTCGGCAATCGGGACAATGGATATAAATTTCTGTTGTAATCATGGTGGGAATTGTGGGTTTTCCTCCGAATGCTTTTTACCGATTTCTGACGAAAAATCAACTTTTCTTTCTTGTTTCTTTGAGCTGATAAATGAGCGATAAAGCTTCGCGAGGGGAGAGATCTTCTGGGGTAATTTCATCAATAATTTTGTCTGCGTCTGACCGACGGGTCTTTCCGTTGTTTGCTGTTCTGAAATTAGAAAATAAATTCTCTTTTCCTGATAAAAGATTCTCTGCTTCGAGTCGTGCGAGAACATTTTTCGCGTCATCGATAACACTTTTTGGAACGCCTGCATTTTCGGCAACATCAATTCCAAATGAATCCGATACGCCCCCCTTCGCAATTCGATGAAGGAATGTGATTCCGTCTTCGTTTTGAGTAGCAGAAACATGGAAATTCTGTGCTGAGGGCAAGTCTTCGATAAGGTCTACGAGTTCATGAAAGTGCGTCGCGAATAAGACTTTTGCCTTGGCCTTGTTATGGAGGAATTCGGTAATCGCCCATGCGAGTGAGATTCCATCAAAGGTTGATGTTCCTCGTCCGATTTCATCCAAGATCACGAAGCTGTGCTCTGTGGCACAACGCAGTATGCGAGCTGTTTCTGACATCTCTACAAAGAACGTCGACTTCCCTCCTGCCAAATTATCAGAAGCTCCGACTCGGGTAAAAATCCGATCAAAGATGCCCGTCTCCATTTTCTTTGCTGGCACAAATGATCCAATCTGCGCGAGCAAAATAAGAATCGCATTTTGCCTGAGGAATGTAGATTTCCCCGACATATTCGGTCCAGTGATCAGATGGAATCGCGAACTTTCTGTGTCCATTTCCAAATCGTTCGCGATGAATCGCTCTGTGGAAATTTTCTCGACAACTGGATGTCGCCCCTTTTCTATTTCAAGAACGGATGAGTTTTCTACGATTGAAGGTTTGTTCCATCGCCATTTAGAAGCCGTCCGAGACAATGTCAGAAGTGCATCTACTTCAGCAATTGCTTTCGCCACATTCTGAATGTGAGGAGCAAATGTCAGGACTTCTTCTCTGAGTTTGTGAAACAGTCTGTGTTCGAGTTCAAAGGCTTTTGTTTCGGCAGACAGTACCTTCTCTTCGTATTGTGCGAGTTCGGGTGTTGTGAATCGTTCAGCGTTCACCAATGTCTGACGACGTACCCAGCTTTCGGGGACATTGTCTTTTTGTCCTTGCGATACTTCGAGACAGAATCCGAAGTTTTTCGAAAATTTTATCCGCAGATTAGAAATCCCTGATGCGCGTTTCTGTTCATTGAGGAAATTCGCCAACCATTCTTCTGCATTTTTTGCCATTTCTCGCAGTTCATCAAGCTCTTCATTGTATCCTTGGGCAAACATTCCTCCCGCTGTGATTTCCAATGGTGGAGAGTCAACAAGACTGTTCTGCAACGTTGGAATAAGGTCTGAGAGATTGGAGAATGATTCTGATTTTTCTCGGATGAGTAGTGATGTCCCATTCGCGCAAACATCCTTCATCACTGGAAAGAGTGAAAATGAATCGCGCAAAAATGCGAGATCACGAGCGTTTCCCCGCCCCGTCACCAAGCGTGCCAAGATTCTTTCCAAATCCGCCACTGATTTAAATCCTTGTGTGAGGGTTCGAGACAAATCGTTATTATTTTGGAGTTCTTCAACGGATTCCAATCGTTCATTTATTTTTTCTGAAGACAGAAGTGGCGCCGCTAACCAACCGTATAATTTCCGAGCCCCCATCGCCGTGAAACTTTTTTCAAAGACTGACCACAGCGTGGCTTGGTTCTCATCATTTTGGAACGGTTGAAACACTTCGAGATGTCGAAATGTTTGTGTATCGAGTTGCATCGTGTCATTTGTGGAATACCGAACAAGCGTGGCTACGTGCGACAGGTCTGCCTTTTGTGTTTCTTCTAGGTACGAAAGAATCGAAGCCGACACGGACAAAAGCAGTTCTATTTTTTCAATTCCAAAAACGGACAAATTCTTCACTCTAAAATGCGTTGTGAGAATATTTTTTGCACTCTCTGTTTTTAATTTCTTGCGAGGTGTGGTGTGCGTTCGAGGAAGTTTTTTGCAAAACAATTCGTCTTCAAAAATATCACTCGGAATGAGAATCTCTCGTGGACTGAGTCGATACAATTCATCGAAAAAAGAAATCTCATCTTCAAAGAATGCTGTCCTGAAATCCCCTGTTGAAATATCAGAATATGCGAGGGCATAATTTTTCTTGTCTCGGTCTATTGCCACCAAAAACGAGTTTTCTTCTGGAACCAAATTTCCTTGTTCGAGTGATGTCCCTGGTGTCACGACCCGCATAACTTCTCGAGAAATTACTTTCGTTTCGGGGTCTTCTTTTTGTTCAGCAATCGCAACTTTGTAACCCAAATCAACCAGTTTTTCTAGATATTCTTCATGCGCATGATAGGGAAATCCACACATCGGCATTTCGTTCTCACTTCCCTTGTGACGTGCGGTGAGGACTATACCAAGAAGTCGCGAAGACAGCTGTGCATCTTCGAAAAACATCTCATAAAAATCCCCAAGCCGAAAGAACAAAATCGCGTCTGGATTTTGCTTTTTGAGTTCCCAATACTGACGCTGAACAGGGGTCGACATACTGTACGCAAAGTAGCAAGTTTCTGTGAATTTTCAACTTGTTTTTCTAGGTCCCTTTCTTGGCAAACATCCAGCTCATTTCAAAAATCTGTCTTTGCGTATCAGCAACGGCTTTCGACTGGATGAGGATCGCAAAAATTTGTGGCTCAAAAGAAGTAATCAATAATTTGTCGTCAAAAATATTAATTTCATTCTCCACCCAAAAGAGTTTTTGCGGGAGGAGTCGAATCTCACGAAAGTACTTTTTGTCATCGGCGCGCACCATGCATCCAGGTTCATCGTCAGGGGCTAATCCTCGGAGAAACTTTTTCTTTTTCGCTCGTTTGCTCACGTATTGTTGGTCGTAGTCAGGCCAGTGCTCTCTCAAGTTTTTGGAATTTGCGTAGTTGAGAATTTCCGTTCGAGACTTCAGTGTTTCTTCATATGCTTTTTTTACTCCCTCCAATCCTTCAAAAAATTGCACCACCGGACGAGATTCATTTTCTCCTGCAAGAGATTTCAGAAAAGGCACATCCTGTTTAAAATCTTTTGCTTTTTGCACTACATCTTTTGCAAAAACCTCTGGTGCAATGGCCGTAAAATGCTTTGTATCTTTTTTGTTCGTCTGCGTGACAAGCCCCTTCAGGAGGAGCTTTTCAAGGATTGTATACGTCGTAATTCGATTGTATTCAGCTGTTTTAGATATTTCAGAAACAACAGAGGTTCCGTTTTCCAAAGTTGCCAAATACACCCGCGCTTCTTTTTCGGATAATCCGATGTTCATTATATTTTTTAAAATCTTTTTATTCATTGTTCAAGTTGTAATTTTTTTCTACAGCAAATACATTTTCATTGTTTTCTTGTGAATGGGCAAGCCTTTTCTTTCTTTGTAATTTTCCCTAACACTCTTTTTTTGAGAACGAGAAAGAGTTGCTCACAATACTTTCTGACCCAAAAATAGAGCTCGTAATTCTTAATCATTCTTTCATGAACGCTGCGACTCCGGACGAACTTCGAAACTTTTTAGAACTTCCCTACAGCGAATTAGAAAAGAGAAACCTGGAAATGAAGAAGTTAGCCGAGAGTGGTAAACCCGATAGCGTTATCAAACAAAAAGTCATCAAATACCTTACCGACGAGACCCCCGTTAAAGCCGTTACCATCGCCTTCACGGATTTAGAAGGGAAGATGCACATGCTCGATTATGACAAGAAATTCTTCCTCGGAGGATATGACAATCTCACCTTTGATGGATCATCTGTTCGAGGCTTGGCGGAATTAAAAATGTCAGATCTCAGACTCTCTCCTGACTGGAAATCTTTTCGAATCTTGCCAGCTGATATTTTTGGAGCTGGGAAGGTAATGATGTTTGGATTTGTGTGTAATCATGATGGAAGTTATTTTCCGAGTGATTTCCGAGGACGATTACAAGGGTACATCGATACGATGAGTAAATCTGGAATTAAAGCGAACATGGCCCCAGAGATTGAAGGATTCCTTTTTGAAGGAACAGATGTCGAACAAAAGTTCGACGAAGATGATGGATTTGAGTTAGTAACTCCTGGAGGATATTTCAATGCTCTGCCAAAAGATCGACTCCGACAATTCATCGACAAGGTGGCTGAAGTTCAGAGAGCACTTGGATTCGAAAACGAAAAAGACCACGGAGAAGTAGCTCCATCGTCATTTGAAATAAACTACAAATATACCGAAGCAATGACTGCGTGCGATCAGGTTTTAATGTACAAACTCACTGCAAAACAAATCGCCAAACTCATGGGGCTCACCGCTTGTTTTTTACCAAAACCTGTGATGGGTATCAACGGATCGGGAATGCATGTGAATATCAGTCTCGAAAAAGATGGCAAAAATATTTTCTTCGACGCAAAAGGTGAACATGGGGTATCAACTCTTGCCGAAAAATTTATTACTGGAATTTTGTACTATGCACCTGAACTTTGTCTCACGCTTTGTCCGAGTGTGAACTCTTACCGACGACTTGATCCGAATTTCGAAGCACCGAATGAGATTAAATATTCCAGTTGTGATCGAAGTTCAATGGTGAGAATTCCTCTTGGAAATGCGAAATCTGCACGGATTGAGATTCGTTCCGTTTCTCCTGATATCAACCCTTACCTCTCGATGTTTGCAATTCTTCATGCAGGAATGGCGGCCACTGAAGCTAAGCCAAAGGCGTACCAAGAAATGATCGGAAAAATGGAGACCCGACGTACAAAAAAACTCTGGAGTAATATTTATGATGCTATTTCATCATTCAAGAAATCAGAATTCCTCATGGGAATTATGGGGGAAGAAGAAATGAAAAAATACATTGAACTCAAGGAAGCTGTTGCGAATCGAAGTCCAAAAGAACTTGGGTATCGCGTAAAACGAAGTGAGATTGTTCATCATCATGAAATCACGAACCAGATTTTATGGAATGATTTCTAGAACAGTCCGCCCTCTCATTGACGCATTTTGTAAATAAGTATAAAAAGTGTCAGTAAAAAATGGGAGAGAAAATTTTGGTAACCAATTACGAGACGGGGAAAGAGAAACCTTACCGCGTTCCTTTTGAAATAAAACTTCTCATGCTTCGATCAAAAGTGATTCGCGAGGCCGCTCTTTCTCTTGGAACAAATCCTGCTTTGCAAAAATATGTAGGAAATTCTTGGCCCATTAAAAAGAATAATTTTTCTGAAAACCACGAACGAACACATCATGCTAATGGAGAGAACATCCCTGTTCTTCCGAGTGATGGATATCTCACTCGATCAGAAATTTCAGAAGAAGGAATAAGTACGGTTCTCGGACATCTTGAAATTGATATCAAACGAATGCTGGGATTGACTCAGCTCACAGAAGAGCCTCTCGACCCCGCGTTTCAAAATGAAATGGAAGGTTCTCTTGGGAACTTGAAAGGAGGGCAACATGATTTAGCAATTCTCAAACCCCGACACAAACACTGTTGTACTGTTCCTTTCAAAAGTACTGTAAAGAATATTTATCGAGTTGGAAAAGACGGATCAATTCTTCCTGATAAAATCGTGGATAATAAAATTCACGAAGAAAAATACAGCACAGATCCAAAGTTCTCACGAGAAAATCCTGATTTGCATATCTTTGATGGGAATCAACGAATGGTTTTTGTTTTGGAAACAGAGATTGATGGCAAACCGATGGAGTACACGATGGTTGCTCATGCAGCAGCTTTTGTGAGTGGAATTGAGTCACTTGTAAACAAGGGACAGGAAATCTCTCCAAAGACGCCCCTGTTTAACTTTCACCAAGGATCATCGCTTTCAACTATTTGGCCTAAGGAATTTCATGAGAAGTTTCAGTCACGCAAAAAAATAGAAGAAAAAACCACAAACAATAAAGTCCTCGAAGTGTTAGAGGGACAGGTTATTTATGAGGGGGTTTAGTTACTTGTCATTCTGAACTTGTTTCAGAATCAGATTGCCAGTTTTTATGATTTGATCCTGAAATGAATTCAGGATGACAAAGTTATTTCTCCCACTCCATTTCCCACTCTTTTTCAGCGAAGAATTTGGGGATATCTGATTCTTGTTCTACCCAATTATTGAAAAGGTATTTATATTTCCCATCTTCCTTTAGTTCCTCAATATTTATATAAACGCCCCCATCTGGTTCTTCGTCTTTTATAAGAACCATTTTCCACCCTATTAGATCACGCTGCACTCCATTTATATTTTCTGTTCCCTTTTTAACGATGCCGGTATTAATTGTGGAATACATGATTATGGAATAAATTTTACATGATTGATTATAGAAGAACTCGTTGCATTTGGGGAATCAAATAACTCGAAATGAACATGTGGATTATCTCCAACAAAAGATTCTGGATCCATTCGAAATCGTCTTAACCCATCTGCACTTCGGTATCCATGAGGTCCACTTTTTACATATTCTTTCCCTAAAAAATTTTCCGTAGCTTCCAAAACTTCATCTGTATTTAGCCAATGCTGACTCGTACTCATTTGTCCTGGTTCCAACCTTAATGTCTCCTCAATAACATCATCTACCTTCCTGTAATCAATCATCTTCCCTCCTGCTCTCCCCATATCATCGGCATACTTTTGAGCACCCCCAATTAAATCATCAATCATTGTTGTTCCACCCCCAACGTTTACTCCAACAAGTTTCGGACTTGGGGTGAAATTTCTTATTGCCAAAACAATATCGTCTGCCCATTTTGTAAGTTTCCCCGCTTTTCCAATCTTTTCTATGGGCAGAAGGTTGAGTAATAGAATCGCAAGAACAGCACCTTTTTCTCGATCATCTGCATTCGCAATTCTTTCTTTCGCACTTTCAATCATTTCATTTATAGCATTGTTCGCGACAAGAATTCCTTCTGGAAGTGTTTCTTTCAAATGATTAAAAAGATTTATTGGATCCGTAAAAAGTGCCCAGAGAAGTTGATTTTTAGCCTGCTTGAAAGCAAGTGCTATTTGTCCGATAGCGATCCATGTCATTGGATTAAGAAGACTTAATAAATCCTTTACCTCACTCTTCACTCCATCAAAAAGTCCGAACCCAAACTCTAATGCAGAATCAACTGCAAAAATTTCTTCATAATTCAGAATCGTCGCTTTTTCCAATTCTTGTATTTTCTCAATATTCAGAACCTCTTCTCTTTTCCTTTCTACAATCGCCTCGGCCTCGGCAATGATCTCTGGGGTCTCTGCAATTTCTTCCACCGTCGCCACCACAGGAATAACTTCTGGAGCAGATGAAACTACCTCCACTTGTTTGCTCGCAAGAGACACTTTCACTTGATCAAGAACTGTCGCAGGTTGAGCTGTAATCGCCACTCCATTGCTATCGGTACGAATTGTCGTCTGAGTAATCCCCGCGTATTCTGTCCCCACCACAGCCCCTGTGTCACGATAAACCGCAGTGTAGGTTCCGTTGTCATTTCGGATATAGGTAACAGGATCCTTCATGCTTAAGCTTCCATCAGAAACTCCCGCTGTGATGCCATCGAAATACGCTGACTTTTGGGCGATTCCTTCTGGCGTTTCTGCGAAATACATGCGTGCTACAATCGGGGCAACCATAACAGATTCATCAAAAGCGAGTGGATTCTTTGCGGTACGAACACTTGCCTCTAAATTGTTCTGCTGAATAATGAGCTGACTTTCTCGCACATTTGAAAAGTGTGTTATGAGTTCTGTCGGATCGACGGCGGTGATATCCTCGCCAAGAGAAGCTTTTATTTCTGTCTCAACGATTACATTTGTGAGCGTGTCTTTTTGTCGCTCTTCTACTGTTTTATTAAGCCACTGTGCAGAAGTGAATGAGGAAGACGTTTGTACTTGGACCTCTTTCTCAAGGGTTGCAATTTGCTCTGCAATAACTTCTTTATATTCCGCATCTTCTCTTTGAAGACTGCCGAGTCGTGCCCCAAGAACGTTCATATTCTCTTCGTGAAGAAGTGGGTGTTGTTTAAAAAACTGCTGCCATCCATCATAGGCATCTATTGCTTCTTGGTGCGCCTTCATAGCTGCATCACGAAGGGTGTTTACAATTCCTTCGTCATAACCAACGAAATCTCGCACGATATAGTTTGCATACGCCGCATATTTTTGTCCCCAATAATCACCGTGTCGACCAATGTTTTCCTTGCTTCTCAACCAATCATCTTTTACGACCCAACTCGTATTCGTAATACCATTCCGAGTGAGATATTCCTCAAAACTGTAAGCCAGTGACGTCGCCATTTGTTCTTCTATTTCTTGTATTTCTGCTGTGTATGGAGAGGGTTGGTCGAGTTGTTCCCGCAAGGAGAGAATCTCACCTTGAATCGTATCGGAATTGAGGACCGTCGCTTGTTGTACTTCAAAAAACTTACTGATTGGTTTTGAATCTTCGAGTCCCATTAAATATTGAATCGCTCTTTTCTTTGCGGGATTTTCTTTTCTTTTTTCTAAATAATTCGTCCGTGCTTGTTTTTGTTTTTCATTGAAATCATTTCTATCTTGTTCCCTTACTTGCTTGATACAGGCTATTTTCCGAAAGGCACTTCCCGTTCGGTACGATTTTATTTGCTTGCGCGTTTCGTCGTATTTCTTTTGATAATACGCAATGGATCCGTCCATGTTGTCTTGTGCCCTGACACGCGTCCAATAATCTGGGTCACTTAAAGAAGGAGTCCATGATGCAATAATATCTGCTTTCATTTTTTCATGCGCTTCTGAAAGTTCATACAATTGTTTATCAAAAACACGATCAATTTCTTCTGAATAAACTTCCGCATGCGCAATGACTGTGTTTTTCGTAGGGTCCATTTTCTTTTCCAATTCCACTATTTCATTTCCTACGTTTACAATTTTCGTCTTAATCGATTCAATCAATGCGTCACATTCTTCTTTCTGTGCTCCAATGGTGACATCATAGGTAATCTTTGCTGCGACGAGAGTCGCATTGAGGTAATTTATTTCTTCTTCTTTTTCAAATACGGGCTTATAGCGTTCGTAGAATTCTTGGGTTACCGTCTCTACCGTCTCGGGTGAGGGCGGGGTTGGTTCTTTTTCATAAGGAAAGAGTTCGCTGACAGACGTTATGTAATCAATGTCTTCAACAAGTTCTTGGCGATATGTAATTTGGCGAACCGTTTCATCAATCACTTCTTTTTTCTCTTCAAAAGAGTCTGTGTATTTTGCGAAAACCGTCGTCAGTACTTCTTTTTGAGGGGCAAGAATTTGATCAAGTTCTTTTACTTTTTCTAAGTAAAAATCATTCCGTGCTTTTGCGACATTCTCATATTGGTAATTATAAACCGCATATCGGACGAGGTCGTTATAGAGAGCATCGGCTTGGGCCGTGATATTTTCTATTTCAACTTGGCGCTCTGCCTTGAACTTCACTTCCCAATTTTCTTGCACCATCGCTAAAATTTCCTGCACTTTTTCTGGATGATTGAGAAGTCTGTCTTCAATAATCAGCAATTGTTCGTCGAAGAAATCTGTTAATCCTTTTTCTGTGAGAAGGTTTTCTGAAAACTGTGTCCATCCGTCTTCCAGTCGAACCGTTTCCTCAGTCATCACTACCTCAATAATTTCTTTTTCTAGAAACTCGGGAAGGTGTTCTATGTTAAATTTTCCCTGTGATAACGCTTGAATTTCTTCTTTTGAAAGCTCTGCTAATACACTCTGAAACGTCGCTTCGAATTCTGCTTTTTGTTTCGCTTGACGAGAAGAGACATAGCTCTGAACCAGAGAAACCAGTTCCTGTGCTTTACTCTTAAAAGTCGTCTCATCTTCAAATTTAGTTTTTTCTATTCTTAAAAATTCCCAAAGCCTCGGATACCAATCCGAAAAACTAAAAATACGATTGTCACTTGTAGCCGCTGAATAGAAATGCCCGAAATCTTTATTATCTTTTTCAAAAATTTCTGAATATATAGTCTTTAATCCGCCCCAATCTTCTGTCGATTCTTCCTCTTTTCTTTTTCGCCACCACGCTTGATACATTATGAGAAGAATTCCCGCTGCAATCGGCAAACCTTGTTCGTAGGCAAAGGTTGCCCAATTTACGTCCGTCCCTATCACTCGTCCATCTGCCAACATATTTTCTTCTGTGGAAGAAAAATGTTTTTCAAAAAATGCTTCCATTTGCTCTGTATCACCTGTTAGAAGTTCTGGTTGGTTTTGAATTTTCTCTCGATACCAAACATCGTACACCTTCTGAAACGTGGTTCCGCTTAATGCTAATTCTTCGCTCAATCGACTCCAGTCTTCTGGTTTTTTCAAAATAAGTCCCGCCGATGTTTCTCCGTAAAGTCCTAAGAGTTCAAAATGATTTCGCAATAATGATTGAACATCTCTTCTTTCAAGAATTATTTGTATTGTCGCTTCATCAAGTTCCTCGAATTGTGTAGGCGTAATAGTTCCAATTTGTACTATGTCGTTTAATCGCTCCTGTGGAAGAACGGGATCGAATGCATAAACAGAATATTCTGCCATCACGAGTAAACACGTGACAACAAGAAGCGTGAGGAATTTTTTATCTTTCCGAGAAAGTCTCATCTATGGGGTCAAGAAACCATTCTCATACTTATGATTCCCCATTAAATGGGCAAGGAGACCAACTCGTCGCAACTTTTAATGTTTTTAAATCTATAAAAAGCCTCCCTCACACAAATGTGAAGGAAATATTAAAACTTGGATCCGGACCCAGCGACCTTTAGGGTCCGGATCCTGAAAAGATAAATTGGTGGGTTGGGTGGGGCCTCGTCCCTTCCCCTGCTTCGCAGGGTCGGTAGAGGGCTTTGTATCCTCGCTGACGCTCGGTACAAATCAACGAACCTTATGGGTTCTCGCCCCATTAAAAAAAATACGCCAGCCCGCAAGGGACTGTCGTCTTTTTTTGGTGGGTTGGGTGGGGCTCGAACCCACGGCCAAAAGCTTAAAAGGCTTCTGCTCTACCACTGAGCTACCAACCCGGCGCTTATTTTCCTTGTTTATAATGGTGGAGCTACAGGGACTCGAACCCTGAACCCCCTGCTTGCAAAGCAGGTGCTCTAGCCAATTGAGCTATAGCCCCGTGTTTTTACAAACCAGGAATAAATTTTCCGACGGTAGCATTGAAGAAATCCCCCAATCCGCCTGCAATCCACATGAACGAAAGTATCGTAATAGCCAATCCAAGTAGCTTAATGAATGTATATGTTCCTCCTCCGCCGAACCATTTTTCAGCAAACGAAATTTCACCGGTGAAATTAACCACGCGGTCAGAATAAATGATCATTAATATGCCAGAGGGAATCAAAAGCCAAGCAATCATGTGTTAACGAAAAGAACAATAAGCGCGAAGATTCTATAAATCAAGAGTTTTTTGTCAAAAGGATTTGAGAAAAACCGCTTTTTCTGGTACAATACAAGGAATGAAAAAGCTATTTCTATCGATTCTCTGCGGACTTTTCTTAGCAACAGGTATAAATGCTGCTTCTGCGGCGAATACAAATCGATTACCGCTTGAAGGAGTAGAGAACTACGACACGGTTATGACAACTGAAAATGCTGTTTATAGTTTTGTCAAAGATAAGGAAGCTCAAACAACTTCCTCTTTGGCTACTATGTTGCAAAATACCGGCTTAATTTTTCGGATAAATGTAGTTTTAGGAGCCATTGCCATTCTCTTCTTGTCTATACTGGGGCTTAAGTTTGTGGTCTCTCAGGGGGATGAAGACCATATGTCGAAATACAAAAGTCAGTTTAGTTATATCATTCTCGGATTGGTTATTATTTCGGTGGCAGAGTTTGTAGCCTTTGATTTTCTTGATCCATCGGGAACCGCTCGCCTCCTAAGAAATGAGGCCTTTGAAAATGCCTTTTATGACAAAATAAACCAAATAAAACTCTTTATTGAGATTCTTATTATAGGAATTGCCCTGATTAAGATGCTCCTTTCTGGATATAGTCTTATTGTTCGGAGTGAAGAAGATGAGTCTATTTCGAAAGAAAAAACATTCTTTCAGGCCTTTCTCTTTGGATCAATTCTTATTCTCTTGGCAGAAGTTATTGCCCGAATCTTTAGTGGAAGTAAGAAAGTTTTGGGTGAAAGCGGTGTTGATTTAGGAACAATTGGTACAAATGTTGCAAAGGGTGCCGAAACAGGGATTAATGAAATTGTAGGAATTATCAATTTCGCACTTTCCTTTCTTGGTATTGCATCCTTAACGATGATGATTCTTGCGAGTGTTTACTATGTGATGAGTTTCGGAGACTCTGATCAAATGGGGCGTGCGAAACGAATTGTGATTTCTTGTGCCGTTGGTGCTATTGTATCGGTGTCCGCATTTACTATTGTTCGCTTTACTATTGGAAACGGCGCATGAGAAAATTATTTTTAACTGGATTCTTCGCTCTCTCTCTCCTCTTTGTGGGAATGAGTAACGTGTGTGCACAAACAACAAAAGATGTTTTTGGAGAAGGCTCAATGGGAGATGCTATTCAGTTATCCGGCCCAAAAGCCAATCTTATTGATTACACTACCTTTGGTTCCCCTCTTTCGAATGATCCAAATAAGAGAGATCTTCCTGCTTCCGTAAACAAGGGAGCTGAATATTTTAGTGATATGGTTTCCAATGTAATTCGTTACATCAAAAAGCTTCTCGTCCCAATTACCGTACTCTTCATTGTATGGGCGGGGGCAACGCTTATTCTCTCTTCTGATGGGGAAGAAGAATTTGATCGTCGAAAACGGATGATCTATGCCACATTTTTTGGGTGGCTAATTCTCCTGACTGCCGTTGTGTTGGTAGATAATATTTTCTTTGGAACAACTGGGGAAGTCTTCCGAGGAGCGGATTCAACTGTTGAGAATTTTGCCCAACGAGGAGTAAAAGAAATTCGAGGACTCTTTAAATATATCTCGAGTTTTGCCGTTGCCACCGGAGTTCTTTTTATTATTTTTTCTGCCTTTAAGTTGATTATTGCAGGAGGAGAAGATGAATCTCAGGTTTCAAATATAAAGAAACGGATTGTGTATACCATTGGGGGAATGATTCTCTTGGTTTCTGCGAACTCGTTGATTTCATTCTTTTCGAAAGAAATTCGAATGGGAAGCGATGTCATGATACTTACGACTCCGAATATATCTGATACTGTTAAATTTATTACCGATTGGGGAAATTTCTTCCTTGGTCTCATTGGAACGATTTCTGTGATGATGCTTGTGTGGGGAGGAATTCGTCTTATTGCAAACTTTGGTATCGACGAACAAGCCATTGAAAATGCAAAGAAAACACTTATTGCTGCTGCAATTGGTCTGATTCTTGCCTTCTCTGCTTGGACCGTTATGTACTTCGTACTGGTTCAGGATAAGGGACTTTATTAACCCTGTGAAAGGAAACGCTATTGCGCTTTCTCTCTTTTTGGGTACAAATTAATTCCCTGATAATGAAAAACAAAAAAACATTTACTCACTCTCTTCTCGATTGGTACAAAGCGAACCGACGAGATTTACCGTGGAGAAAAACAACTGATCCCTACGAAATTTGGATTTCTGAAATCATGCTTCAACAAACGCAGGTTTCTCGGGTGGAAAAAGATTTTTATGCACCGTTTTTGAAAGCTTTCCCTACTGTTGAAGATTTGGCCAAGGCAACGTGGGAAGATGTATATCCTGTCTGGAAAGGACTTGGGTATTATGTTCGTGGAAAGAACGTCCTGAAGGCCGCACAGAAGATTGTGAAGGACTTTGGAGGCAAGCTTCCACGTGATAAACACAAACTCGAATCATTGCCGGGAATCGGGGAATATACCGCTCGTGCTATCTTGGCATTTGCGTGGGATGAACAAATTCCTGCCATCGATACAAATCTTTCGAAGATTATTTCTGTTCTGTGGGTAGGAGAAAATATTGAATCAGTCGGAAAAGAACTCGTGTCATATGCAAAGAGCGGGCGCGATTGGAATAATGCCATGATGGATTTGGCAACAGCATTGCGAGGTGGGGAGAATATTGACGCCCCTCTTCACGTTTTTTTCCCAATAATCACAAGAGATCTTTTTATTCCTGAACGAAATGCGCGAGGCGTTTCGAAGAAGAAAAAATTTCGAATTGAAGTTGGAGCTGCGTGTATTTATCGAGATGGAAAATACTTGATCCAAACACGACCAGAAGGAAAAAGTTTTGTTGGAAAATGGGAATTCCCTGGCGGAAAACGAGAGAAAGGAGAAAGTTTCCGAACGTGTGTGAAGCGTGAAATAAAAGAAGAACTCGATATTGAAGTTTCCGTCCGTCCGCATTTTTATGAGATTATTTTGCCATTTAATAAGGTTGAACTCTTGCTTCGATTTCATCGGTGTCAGATTCAGAAGGGCGAACCAAAGCCTCTTGAAGGACAAAAAATTGATTGGGTGGCGCCTGCAGATTTCGGGGAAATAGAATTTCTCGATACGAACGGTGGAGCTTTGGAGAAATTAAAAACAATGCGTGTCTAAAGGAGTTTGCGGGTGAGCATTCTTTGGGCTAAAATTGCGAACGATGGTAAAACGACGAAAATCTCCGAGCGTGAAAATTCCTGCTGCTGTTCTTCGGCGAGAAGCTGAAAAAATGGCCCGAAAAATGAAGGTAGCAGAAAACAAAAAAGAAAAACGCAGAGAGATGCGTGAACGTGCGAAAGTACGAGCCACAAAAAAGGTCGCCAAGCAAAAGGTGCAAACCGAACAATGGGATTCTTTCCTCTCTGATTCTGTGATGCGAGAAATCTTTGGTGGAGTCTGGATTGTTTTAGCAGTCCTTCTCTTGGTTCTCTTCTGGGGAAAGACTGAATTTTCTATCGCAACCCTCTCCTTCTTTAAAACTATTTTTGGAGTCGGCGCTTGGATTGTGCCTCTTGGAATGGTTGGTGCAGGAGTGTTTCTCTTTACGAATAAAGAAACTCTTTTCCCTCCTGCGAGAATTTTGGCACTGCTTTTGTTTTTTGCTTCGGTCTTGGGACTTATCAATCTCTTCGTCCCCCATGCTGATTCATTAGCGCTCTCTGGGAGTTATGGAGGCGCGTTAGGATTTGCGATGGATTTCTTTCCTCGTGAATTTTTGGGAACGATTCCAACGATTATTATTCTTCTCGGAATTATTTGGGTCTCGAGTGTGCTGGGATTCGGAATTCGTATTTCAGATCTTTTGAGAGGAAAACATTTGAAACAAATTGATATTGAGAAAGCGGGACGAGTTATTGAAACAAAGCCTTCAAAGCTGACGAAAGAAGAAAAGGCCGAGAAGGGACGATTTAAAAATGAACTCGAAATTATTGATTCCACGACCAATGGGAAAAATGGAAAAACAGCCGTAAACCTTGAAAAGACCGACGAACTCACGGCTGCGAAAAACCGAGAATTGGGTGGGCAATGGGAACCGCCGAATGTCGATCTTTTGAAAGACACGACATCTACTATTGTTGTCGATGAAACGGATCTCCGAAGGAAGGCTGACATCATCCGTGAGAAGCTTGAACAATTTGGGATCGAAGTGACGATGAAGTCTGTGCACGTCGGGCCGACTGTAACGCAGTTCACTCTCGAACCTGCAGCTGGGGTGAAGTTAACGAAGATCACGGCTCTCAAGCGTGATTTGGCACTGGCTCTTGCAGCAGAGAATCTACGAATTGAAGCGCCTATCCAAGGGAAATCTTTGGTGGGAATTGAAATTCCAAATAAAGAACGAGCCGTTGTGGGAATGCGAGAAATCTTGGAATCTGAAGCATGGGAGAATGAAAAATCCGATCTCAAACTCGCCGTCGGACGAGACGTGGCAGGAAAACCGATTGTCGCAAATTTGGCAAAAATGCCCCACCTGATGATTGCCGGAAAAACAGGATCTGGGAAATCAGTCGCCATGAACGCCTTTCTTTGTTCTCTCTTGTGGCAAAATTCTCCAGAGCGATTGAAACTGATTTTGGTAGATCCGAAGCGTGTAGAATTGACGCTCTACAATCACCTTCCCCACCTTCTCACGCCCGTTATTGTGGAGCCTGAGAAATGTGTAAGTGCGCTAGCATGGGCCGTCGCGGAGATGAACCGTCGATACAAGATGTTCTCCGAAGCCCGATGTCGAGACATCACGGAATACAATGAGAAGTCTGAGAAGAAAGAACCGTTCATTGTCATTGTTATTGATGAGTTGGCAGACCTCATGATGGTGGCTGGAAAGGACGTAGAAGCCGCTATTTGCCGAATTGCTCAGATGGCACGAGCTGTGGGAATGCACTTGATGATCGCGACACAGAGACCGTCTGTGGATGTGGTAACGGGACTCATTAAAGCGAACATGGCTTCTCGTATTGGATTCAAAGTTTCTTCAGGAATCGATTCTCGGACAATCCTTGATGGAGTTGGAGCCGAAGACTTGCTCGGATTTGGAGACATGCTGAGTTTGGACGGAAACACTGGATCGATTCAGCGTATTCAGGGGATCTTTATTTCAAATGAAGAAGTGGAACGTATTACCAATCACATTAAACTCCAGTTTCCTGAGATGGTGGCAAATGATGAAATCACATCTCAGTCTATCGAAGGAATGGCGAAGGGAGGCGTCCTCACCGCTGGAACAAAAGGAGAGGATGGAAATGTCGATAAGATCTATGAAGACGCTGTAGATGTCGTTGAAGAGATGGGGAAAGCATCTGCAAGTTTCTTGCAACGACGTATGGAGATTGGATACGCTCGTGCCGCACGACTCCTTGATCAAATGGAAGCCCGTGGAGTTATCGGTCCTTCCAAGGGAGCGAAACCAAGAGAGGTTTATGGACGACGAAAAGAGTAGCTGAAACAAGCGGATCGTCGTTGTATTTAAGCCTTATTTGTGGTATAATACTGAGATGAATAAGTCCGTGAACGCTTTTGATATTCTCACTTGTGGGTCGATCACCCTCGACACCTTTGTGGAACCAAATGAGATGGATATCGTAAAGCAGGAAGGAGAAGAAGACGCTATGGCGTTTGAAATTGGGCAAAAGATACGAATGAAAACTATTGCGCGTCATGTAGGAGGTGGCGCAGCGAATACTGCCGTTGGGTTCTCAAAAATGGGATTTAAGACGGTTTGTCTTGGAACTATTGGAAAAGACGATCACGGAGATTTTATTCAGCATCAGTTGAAGTCTGCGAAGGTAGAAACGAAGTTTCTCAATATACAGAAAGATGCTCCATCAAGTGCTTCTATTATTTTTATGACCCCTGATGGTCGGAGAACTGTTTTTAGCGAACGAACGACACATGGGAAGTTTGATCACTTTCCTCATGGGATTCCTCATACGAGGGCTCTGTACATGGGACATTTGGATGAAATAGAAACGGAGATTTTTGACCACCTACAAACGTGGAAAGAAAAAAATCCAAAAAGTATTATTGCGTGGAATCCAGGGAAGACACAGTTTTCTCTTGGGCTCAATCACTTCAAAAGCATCCTTCATTTGATTGATGTTCTTATTTTGAATGTGGAGGAGGCGGAACTCTTTGTACAGAAACAAGCAAAAGAAATGCCGATTTCTGCACTAAAAATAAAACCACTCTTTCCGACACACCGTGAAACAATTGCTGACGTGCGCAATCATGCACAAATGTTTTTGGAAGCGGGCGTAAAAAATGTATTTATTACGGATGGTATTGGAGGAGCGCAGTACTTTGGAGTGAATGGTGAACATATCTATTCCCCTGCGTATGAGAACGTCCCCTCAATCAGTACACTAGGAGCCGGAGACAGTTTCTCTGTGGGGGTGCTTTCTGCTTTCCTGCAAGGAAAAGATTCTGCCACTCAGCTCATCTGGGGAAGTGCAAATGCAGGATCGGTGATACAGAAATTTGGAGCACAGGAAGGCCAGCTCACGTGCGCTGACATGAAAAACATTAAGTACTAAAAAACCCCGCAGAGCGGGGCTTTTTTTGATTCGTAATAAATCGTCTCTCTTTCTCCTTAGGTGGTTGGCGAAACTTCGCTTCCCGCACCCAGTATTGTATTTACCAATGCGTATGAGATAAGAATCACAACGATTCCAATCGCAGCGTAGAGAAGTATTTTCTTTCCTTTTTCTGCTCCTGCATCGTCTCCACCTGAAGTGATGTAGAGGAATCCCCCGTAAATCACCATGATAGTGGCAACAAGACCAAGGAAGTAAAGGAAGTAGTTAACAATCATTGTTAACGCTGAACGGAAAGATCCGTCATATCGAGTTGTTGCATCGCTCAATGTGTCTGGTCGATCAAGTACGTCGATGAGACCACCTTGTGCACCTTGGGCAAAACCCACACCAGTGACAAGACTAAGAGCTACGAGAATTCCGAGAACGGGAGCGATGAATTTTTTCATTCTTTTAGGTTATAAGGGTGAAAGAGATTTATTTTTCTTCTACTCGAGAGTATATGATAAGAGCGAGTAAAAAACAAAATTTTTAGAACGTTTTCCAGATTTTCCAACAAAGAATTCCTTTTTGCAAACTTTTTTAGATAATTTTCTTTAGACTTCTGGGGCTTCTATACTTCCTGACGCCAGTATTGTATTCACGAGTGCGTATGATATCAGCACAACAATGAGTCCAATAGCCGCATACATAAGAATCTTTTTTCCCTTCTCTGCTCCTGCATCGTCGCCTCCTGCAGTGATGTAAAGGAATCCTCCATAGATCACCATAATAGTAGCAATAAGACCGAGGAAGAAGAGGAAGTAGTTTACAATCGTTGTAAGTGCTGTTCTAAAAGATCCTTCATATCGAGTTGTTGCATTTATCAATGTTTGGGGTCTGTCTGTATCAGTAATTAACCCTCCCTGTGCTTGCGCAAATCCAATATCGACTGTCAAAGCTGACATAAGACCAATTGCGAATAGCAGTCCGAGAACGGGAACAATGAGTTTTTTCATAGAAATATATTATGAGTTGAAAATGCAACTTCTTCAATTTTCAAACAAAAAGTTTGATTTGGCAAATTTTTTTTAGAGACTCTCCTCTTATCACATTTCTCGTTTAAAGACCTGATGGAGATCCTGCTCCTGTACCACTTCCTGTATCATGGGTTTCCGGCTCTTCTATGCTTCCTGCTCCCAGTAATGTATTTACGAGTGCGTATGAGATAAGTACAACAATTATTCCTACCGCTGCATACAGAAGAATCTTCTTTCCTTTTTCAGCTCCCGCATCGTCTCCTCCCGCAGTAATGTAGAGAAGTCCTCCATAAATAACCATGATCACCGCAATTAATCCAAGGAAGAAAAGGAAGTAATTCACAATCGTCGTAAGTGCTGTTCTAAAAGAACCATCATAGAGAACTGTCGCCTCTGTTAAATTTTCTGGTCTATCTCCTGCATCAATCATTGCTGCAAATCCGACATCTGCGCTAAAAAGTCCAGCAACCAGTAAAAGTCCCAACAGCGGAGCGATGAATTTTTTCATAGAATTATGTTATGTGTCGGAAATCCGACTTCTTCAATTTTCAAACAAAAAGGTGAGTTTGGCAAATTATTTTTCTATTTCTTTGTTATACTTCGTCCGATGAATCTTTCGTTTTTATTGGAAAAGACAATTCGCACGACACGTCCCCATCTCGCGAAACTTGCGAAAATGGAGATTTTTACGGTGAAAGATTTATTGGAGTTTTTCCCGAGGGCCGTTGAGTCGGCGGAGATTACGTCGAGTTTTCAGAACATTCAATTGGGGATTAAAAATACCGTATCGGGCGTCATGACTGATGTCCGAAGTGAAAAAACCGCACGGGGAAAGAAAATCGCAAAGGCCGCCCTCATCCTTGATGACAGCTCTGTGATTGATGTAATCTGGTTTCAGGTGCCTTATATTTTGAAAAATATAAAAGATGAGTCTCGCGTGTTTCTGGTGGGCAAAATTGATCGCAGTTATGGAAAGATTCAAATTCTCAATCCAGAAATTCATGCGAATAAAAATGTACACGTGGGTGGGATTCGCGCTATTTACCCAGAATCTCCCCCTATCACGAGTAAATGGTTGAGAGAAAAAATCGCTGGACTCCTTCTTTTTGCAAAAGATTTCCCCGAGATCCTTCCGTCACAAATTTTGAAGGAGGAGAATTTTCTTGAGAAATATGAAGCCGTGAAGACGATTCATGCACCGAAAAGCGTTGAAGTTTGGCAACAGGCACGAGAACGACTGGGATTTGAAGAGGTTTTTGAGATTCAAACACGGGTTTTGCAGGAGAAATTTGTTCGTGAGAAAGAAGCCATAAATCCCTACCAAGTGATGCTTGATGCCAATCAGGTAAAGGAAGACCTGAAACGTGCCTCCTTTGAACTTACGGTAGCGCAAAAAAAATGTTTGTTTCAGATTTTCAAGGATTTCGAGAAAGACCGACCAGCTCATAGATTGATGCAGGGAGATGTCGGTTCGGGAAAGACCATTGTCGCGTTTCTCGCGAGCCTACCAATTCTGAGAATGGGAGCACAGGTGGCTTTTTTGGCTCCGACCGAAATTTTGGCAAAACAGCATTTCGCGAATGCACTGAAGTTTTTTGGATCAGAATTTTCTGTGGAACTGCTCACCGGATCAGTCACCGCAGCGAAGAAGAAAAACATAAAAGCGAAACTCGAAAACGGAGATATTAAAGTAATCATTGGGACGCATGCGATACTGACGGAAGACACTGTGTTTAAAAATCTTGGGTTCGCCGTCATTGACGAACAGCATCGATTTGGAGTTATGCAGAGAGCGCTCTTGGCGAAGAATCACACCCATGTGCTGGCGATGACAGCGACTCCTATTCCAAGAACTTTGGCACTCACAATCTATGGGGATCAAGATTTATCGGTTATTGATGAAATGCCTCCAGGACGAAAACCAATTATTACCAAAGTCATTGCTGACGAGCGAACGATTACAAAATGTAATTATTTTATTGACGATCAGATTGGAAAAAAGAGACAAATCTTTTGGGTTTGTCCGCTTATAGACGAGTCTGATAAAATTGAGGCAAAGAACGTAAAAGAAGAATTTGATCGCATCGCCAATGAAGTATTCCCGAAACGACGCGTGGAATTTCTGCACGGAAAAATGAAACCCAAGGAAAAAGATGCCGTCATGCGACGGTTTAAGGATAAGGAATTTGATATTTTGGTTTCCACAAGTGTAATCGAAGTAGGGGTGGATATCCCCGATGCCACGGTGATGGTGATTGAGAATTCTGAACGATTTGGACTCGCCCAACTCCATCAGTTCAGAGGGAGGATTGGGAGGAACGATATGCAGTCCTATTGTTTTCTCATGGTGGGAAAGAAGAACGACGCACAAAAAGAGCGACTGAAGGCTATGGAGAAGTCGACAAATGGACTGTATTTGTCAGAAATTGATTTAAAGATCCGAGGTATGGGAGAAATCTATGGACTGCGCCAAGCAGGACTTCCTGACATGAAATGTGCTGATCTTTCGAATTTAGAACTCTTGCAAAAAGCACGTGATTGGGCGATCGCGATATTGAAGGAAGATATTGCATTGAAAAAATATCCCGCATTAAAAAAACGAGTCGAAGAGGGCGATGTCTACTTTTAGATTATTGTTCCTCTACTAAATTTTCTTCTGGTCCTTGGGTGATTGCTATTTCTTCCAAGTCACCGAGTTTTTGATTTCGGGCGAGTTGTGGATTGTACACTTGGTAGAATAACTCAATGATTTCCTCTGTTTTGAGCGGTTCTACTTTGAGTCCACAGTTTCCGATGGCCGTAAGGGCAACCTCAAGTCGTTCATCCAATTGTTTCTTGAGTTGTTTAAATTCTCCACGTCGTTTAAGAATGTTCATCACGGTATCATCCGGATTGATGTAGGACATAAATTTCCCAATAAGTGTTTTCTTTTGTGCTCGTGGTGGATCGATAGGAACCACTACGAAGAATCGTTTTTCCATAATGTCAGAGTATTCCACGAGTTTTTGAACATACTCGATGTATTCTGCCATTTGGTCTTTGAGCAATTGATTCTCAATATTCTTCATCCGTCCTCGCATATCAGCTAAATACGTATCAATATCGAGTTTCCGAGATCGAACCAAAAGTTGAACTGGAAATGTTAGTGCATTGAGAAACTGTTGATATGAACCAATAATCGCATTTTGTTCCTCTTCTGATTTCAAGTTAAAGTTGATTGAAGACACTTCGAGTACCGCTCGTAGTCCCCCATCCTTGAGAATCAAGGTGTTGTCTCTTGCGCCAGCAAATTGGAGATATCGCTGTGTTGACGCAGCTTTGTTCTGCATCAATTTTTGCTTTAATTCTTCTTTGCTCTGTTTGGTTCCAAATAAGTTCATGATGTTTTTGGTTTTGATTTTGCGACGTCAGATTTTTGACCGTCTAGGAATTTCGCGAGGTCTCGCGCTTTTTTCTTACTAAATACTTTCGTCTCTGGTGCTTCTTCTTTTTTCTTCTCAAGTAATGATATACGAGTGGTAAGTGAAACAAAAGGTTCTCCTCCCTGTTGAATCCAGTATCGTTTTGGAAGCCGGAAAAAGAAATGTTCGATCAGCAAGAAAATAAACTGCACAAGAGGAATTCCTTTTATTTTCAGGAAAGCGAATAGCGCTGCGATTGCTGCTGGTGTCCAAATGAGAATATGCGCAATTGTGTCGAGCTCATACTTTTTCTCCATATTTTTGAAGATCATGTATGAGATTCCGAACCCTATCAAGAGCATAACCAGCTGTCGTAGTGTTATAAACCACAAAATCTGGTCTTCTCTCTGCACGTCCTGAGGAACTTTGTAACGCATCGAGATATTATACCACAGATTGAATCAGAAAACAAGTCTGCAAAAGGGTTTCTCGAAGTTTCCCAGCCCGGGTTCTCCGTTCTTTGAACCCGGGCTGAATGAAAGGGGTAAAAAAATTGAAAAAACATCGTTTTTATTGATAATGAAACGGATGCAAGACGAAAATAAACTCGTTACCGAACGGAAAGGAAAAATCGCTGAGTGGGAAAAACTCGGATTCTCTGGATATGCGGAGAAATTTGATCGTACTCACACCAGTCAGCAAGCACGAGCACACTGCGAGAAAGCGAAACTCCGTGATGCCGACAAAATAATGGCGAAGCCAAAAAATGATGTAAAGATGTGCGGACGAATCATGAATTTCCGTGAAATGGGAAAGCTCGCATTTCTTCGTATTCTTGATACCAATGGTGATTTTCAGATTTGTTTAACAAAAAACGTCTTGGGGGATTTGTTCAAAGATTTGCAAAAAATTCTCGATCTTGGGGATTTTGTAGGATTTAGTGGTGAATTTTTCATTACAAAACATGGAGAACCAACTCTTTTGGTTTCTGAAGTAACGCCGTTGGCTAAAACATTGCGACCGTTGCCTGAGAAATGGGCCGGACTATCAGATCGAGAATCATGCTACCGACAACGGTATCTCGATATGTTGACGAACAAGGACACGGCGCAGCGATTCCGAATCAGATCACAGGTGGTTCGGGAGATTCGAAATTTTTTCGAAGAGAAGGATTTTATCGAAGTTGAAACTCGAATGCTTCAGTCTCAAGCGGGAGGAGCTATGGCGAAGGTATTTGAAACGCACCACAATGCACTCGACCATCCCTTTGTACTACGAATTGCACTCGAACTTGATCATAAAATGCTTTTGGCAGGAGGTATGGAACGAGTCTATGAAATAGGGAAATGCTTCCGAAACGAAGGCATGGATCCTTCTCATCTGCAGGAATTCACAATGTTGGAATGGTACGCTGCGTATGCGAACTTGGATCAAAACATGAGCTGGACTGAAGAAATGATTCGAGAAGTGTTGATGAAAGTTCTTGGGAAAACAAAGGTGGATATTCTCAATGCTGAAGAAAAACTCACTCCTGTAGACTTTGGAAAGAAATGGAAACGGGTGAAATTTGCTGATCTTTTGAAGGAATATGCCAAAGTTGATATGGAAAAGATTACCAAAGAAGAAGCCGAGAAAGTTGCTACAACAAAGTGGGGACTTGATAAAAAAGAAGCAAAAACAATGAGTCGAGGAAGTCTCCTTGACCATATTTACAAAAAATCTGCGCGACCGCATTTGATCCAACCGACATTTGTCATGGATTATCCGAGTGAACTCAAACCACTTGCTCGTCCAAAGGGTGATGGAAGTGCCGATTGCTATCAATTACTCGTGGCAGGATGGGAGATTGTGAATTCTTATGGAGAGCTTATCGATCCACAGGTTCAGAGAAAACTTCTTGAAGACCAAGCAAAGGCAAAAGCTGCCGGAGACCCAGAAGCGATGGATATGAATGAAGAATTCATTACCGCGATGGAACATGGGTTTCCTCCGATGACAGGATTCGGAATGGGAATCGATCGATTCGTCGCACTGATTACCCAACAACCGAACCTTCGAGACGTGGTTCTCTTTCCTTTGATGCGACCTGATCACACGGGAACGGACCCACAAAAAGCCAAAGAAACGATGCTCGCTGTTGCTGTGATTAATTCCGAAGCAGGACTTGAACGATGGCAAGAATTGAATGCTATTGGGCACCTTACCGCTGCTTTTGGTGCACGAGAAGGGAAGAAAATGTTCGAGTTTGATTCTGTGCAAACACAAGACAATGAAAAAATTGCTCTCAATATTCAGCACGCCATTATGATTAAATCTGGAAAAGGGAAATCCCTCAAACAACTTCGAGAAAAAGCACTTAAAGCAGAACTTCATGTTGCTGAATTTACGCGGGAAATGATCGAAACAACAGATGACAAAAAAGTGCGATCAATGACTGCTGGAAAAAAACTTTCTGATGTCGAACATCTTGGGATTCTTGTGTACGGTCCAAAGAAAGTCGTCGAATCACTTACAAAAGGATACGATCTGTTTTCCTAAAATTGCAACATACTTGCAAAACACACAAAAAAGACTGGCCTTTTTCAAGACCAGACTCTTCAAGTTTTGAGTAATGATTCTTACTCTGTAGCTGCTTCTTCTGCTACTTCTTCAGTAGCTTCTTCTACAACTGCTTCTTCTGTTGCAGCTCCTTCTTCCATCATTTCTGCTTCTGTTTCCACTGCTGGAACTTCTTCATCGGCAGTCATAGGATTTGTGCAAGCCATAAGGGCGAATCCAAGCGCCAAAACGAGTAATTTTTTCATGAGTAAGAAAAATTAAAGAGATAAAAAATATACGATCGAGATTGTAGACCCGACCCTTGCACTCTGTCAAGGGGAAAACGAGTAAGTACAAGGAATGACGTATTGTCGTCTAGTTACAAGGCTCAAGTATGAATGGGAACGTAAATGTAAATCCACAAAGTGATTGTGGGATAAATATCCAATCATTTGCGCGCTCTGCACACGTCTGTTCGTATTCATAACTCCATTCCTCTCTTCGTGGTGGTGTTCCATCGATAGCATGATTTACGGCACATACGAACCATTTTGGCGTACATCGATCAGCTGTTTTAATGAGTGTATCATCGTCTATATCTCGTCCACACGCATTGGCATCCTGTGTCAGATCATCTGATGAAGGATCGATCGCCCCCAAGATTGAGAATGTAATCTCGTCATCAGCTGCCATTTTATTCGTATCAAGGAGGCCTTCTCCATCAAGTGGGATTGATAATCCGTCTCGATCTACAGTGATTCCTGTATTCAGCTCTGGAACGACTGGGTCATAGAAATCAATATCGATTTTCGTAGTGTCTTTGTTTGTACAATTTTCCACCTTATCGCAAATCTCAAGTCCTCGAATACCATTTTCATACACACCATCAGAGAAGTTCCCTTGCACTGTAAATTCAAATGGAGCATATGCACTAATTCCTTCCTGTAGACACCCGACACCGCCTACGTCTGTACACGTCGCACTTATTTCTATTTGTTGATTCGTGAAACTATCTGGGCTATATGAAAGAACCGTCGTTGGTGCTGTCTCATCAATATTGACAAGCCCTGCCCAACCCGTCGATATCGACGTTGCTCCATAGAAAGTTACTTGTACATTCAAAGAGCCTTCCCCGAGTGCATTAAATTCTGGGCTATCAGAAAGATGTACGTCAAATACATATTCTTTTTTATCTGATGATATTTGAACATCGTCAGAAGAAACTATTTTCGTGAAAACTGTTTGGGCCGCATTTTTGAATTCCGCTTTCACAGATGTAAGGCCTCCATTGAAGTACCCCTCTCCGGTAAGGCTGTCTGTAATATTTCCTTGAAACACAACGGTATCAAACCCTCGGTCAGAATTTGTGTTGTAATACTCTCCTACTTCTGGGTATTCCCATCCTATAACCGTCGCTGCCGAAGCTGTTGATATTCCCAAAAATGGCAATACCAAAATAAGGAATATATTGAGTGTTTTTTTCCTTTTGTGAAGAATTGTTACAAGCAGCGTGATCATTGCGAGTGCAAGAACGACAACCATCCAAAGTTCAAAACCCCCTTCTCCGTATTTTTCAATCACTTGCTGTGGGATGTCTATAAGGAAGCTCGCTGATTCTTTTTCTGAAATATAACTATTTGTTTTTTCTTCGATGATATTTCCGTTTCTTGAAATTTGCACTTTCACACGCATCTCTCTTGTGGCGATAGGAGTGGTAAAGGAGAATGCTTCTTCAAACGCATCTTCCTCAGCGTTGAAAACTCGTGTTTCTTGAACAGGGGCAATGTCCTCATTTCCTGGATCAAGAGCGAGGGCAAGATTTATTTCAAGTTCTCCTCTTTCGTTATCAACAACTCCCGAAACAAATACTTCTATAGTCTCTCCCTCTTCTATTGCTTGATCAGGGTTAACTCGAATAGATTTAATTTCTGCAAAATCTCCTTCAATAAAGAAGTTTTCACGTGCGTATCCCGTCACAGGGATCCCTTTGTTGTCTACAACCCGAACTGAAACAATATAATTTTCAGGATCTTTTGGTGTCACGAAAGAGAAAGTGAATTCTTTTTCCTCGTTCGCTACCATCTCCACAGCTTCTTCGTTATCAAGGATTAATACGTTACTTCCTCCTACCGCATGTTCAATGAGTACCAGTTCTGGTTTTACTTTCTGTGTTTTTGATCCGTTTTTAAAAAGAAAGGAAACCCGTACGTCCGCCGCGACCTCAAGTGCTAAATTCTCAATGAGACTTGTACTTACTTCTGCAAAATCTTCTGGAACCCGTGCCCCTACTGATCCTTTTGCGACAACATCCCCTTTTTCGTTCACAAATTGTGTAGTGAGTACAAAACGCTCTGCAATCGTAACTTCTGATATATCAAATTGAAACGGCATTTCAATCTGCCCCTCTTTCATAAATGTATCATCCCATTGAATATATTCTCTCCAAATTTCATCATTGTTTGGATGATTTTTGATGGTAAAAATAAGTTTCTCAATAGTAGACTCTTGTATCGTCCCAGAGACCGCTCCTTTTACGACTCCATCTCTCGATGGAAGGAATTTTACCGAAATAGGTTGGATAATATTTGTTTTTACTTCGATAACTTCGTTCTCCTGAGCGTGTGCAGGAATTATGAAAAATATTCCTGCCAAGGCAAGAGCAAGCCCACAAATCGATATTTTTTTGAGATTCATTTTTGTTTTTTTATTCTAAGGTGAAGTGTAAAACTTTTTAAAGAAAATCCAAAATTTTATCGCACGTTACCCCCCAACCGAAAACAGTTGCCAAACCATCTGTTTTTTCTCACAATAGCTACCGACATGGGAAGACTACGACAAAGGCATCGGCGGTCATCTGTATTTTACCGTCGGAGACGACGACGAAACTATGTACCCTTCATCACATTTCTGGTCGCTTTTTGCGTGGTGATGTGGCTCGGAGTCCGTTTTTTCTCAATGCTTTTTTCTGACGTCAGGTCCGAAGCCGCCTCCATGGAATTACAGATTCTCAAAGGACGAGCCGAATTTACATTCTCTGAAAGTGATACATGGACACCAGCCTACTCTGAACAGAAATTTTTGGAAGGAGATTCTATTCGTACTTCGAATAACACTCGTGCCTCCCTTGAATTTTTGGGAGGGAATATGATTTTTCTCAATGAGAACTCAGAAATTTACATATCAGAACTCGAAGAAAAATCTTCTGGGAAAAAGGTCCTTTCTCTTGAGCTTAGGCAAGGAGAAATATGGGCACATGCCTCTGGTGATGCCTTTGCAAATGACGATAAATCTAAATTCATTGTAGAAACAGAACGCGTGCGCGTGCATGTACGAGGAACGATCTTCGACCTTTCTACCCGTGGACCACAAGATACCTTGCGATTGGTGAAAGGGAGTGTTGATGTGGATGTATTTAATGATCCCGATAAAGAAAACTTCACAAACGTAAGTGTTGGCGTCGGACAAAAACTGGTTGCATCAAACGCCAGTCGTGATGAACTCGTTGGCGGAAAAGATGTTTTGGAAATTATTGATACGGACTTCATTCACTCTGAATGGCACCTGCAGAATCTCGAACGATTCGCTCCACAAGAAGCAACTCAGATTCGTCGACGTATTGAAGTTGCCGCTCCCTCTGCTAATGCATCAAATGAAGCCATTCCAACTTCGACTGAACTCGAAAGTCCGAAAATTCTTTCTCCACAAGAAGGAGCTCGAATCGCTGCCGTACAAGACTCTGTGAAGATCGAAGGAACCGCACCTCTTAAAGCAGTGCAAATTGTCGTCAACGGATATACACTTACTCGATTCCAACCCGGAGACAGAAAATGGGCATACTTCGGTGCAACGAAATTTGGAACACTCCTTCCTGGGGAAAATACCTATTCGGTTATTGCGATTTCTCGAGATGGAAAGAAATCTCCTCCCGCGGAAATAAAAGTTTTTTATGAAGGAGAAGGAGCTGACTTGCCTGCTGAGTCTGATGAAATCGTCTCAACTATTGATGAGTTCAAGACGCCTGTTATCACGCGTCCGACAATTATAGACGAAGGTGAGCCGTACCAAACTTCAAGTGACATTGTCACAATTACTGGACTCGTTGATCCAAAGACAAATGCCGTAGAGATTAACGGATTTCGACTCAAAAAATTCCAACCCGGACAGACTGAGTTCTCATATATTGCAAACGCTCGATACGGAAATATGAGCGAAGGAGAAAATACCTATGAGATCACAGCCTTCGGTCCAGATGGAAAAATGGCGACAAAGACAATTACTGTTGTTTACTCGCCCATCAATCTTGATAGCGAATGAAACCCATAGAATTCTTTTCTTTTTCCGATGCCAACAAGGCGGAGTGGGACCAGTTTGTAACCCAAAGTCCTACTGGGTCTGTGCATCAAATTTCAGTATGGAAGAATTTTCAAGAAAAGATTCCTGGACGCGGTCCTGATCTAGGATTCGGAGTACGGGATAAAGATAGTGGTGAGATTCTTGCTACAACGTTTTGTGTTCGTATGCAGACCATGTTCGGAAAATTCTGGTGGTACTCTGCACGAGGCCCTGTCTTTGACCAAGAAAAAAACGAAGCCGCAGGAGCGCTTCTCATGGAACACGTTGCCAAGGAATTGAAAAAATTTGGCGGTATTTTTTGGCGATTTGATCCGTACGTTAAGGAAGAGTTTTCGAAGGTTCGAACTTGGAAAGCAACACAGGATTACCAACCCACTGACACGTTGGAAATCGATCTCACAAAACCAAATGAAACTATTTTGGCAGAAATGAAACGAAAGGGGCGATACAATATTAATCTTGCACAACGAAAAGGCGTTTCCATTGTTGCCATTGAAAATGGAGCATTTACACCGCAGGATCTTGATGATTTTTGGAAATTAAATGGGGAAACAACAACCCGTGATCGATTTTCAGGACATGAAAAATCATACTATCGACACCTTCTCGAAGAGCTCGAATACCATGCTGTCCTCTTTTTTGCAGAGTTTGAGGGTCAACGCATTGCCACTGCTATTTCAATATTTTGTGCGGACAAATCTATTTATTATTTCGGAGCGTCGAGCTCAGATCGGGAGATGCGAAATCTGATGGCTCCTTATCTCCTTCAATGGGAGATGATGCAGTACGCAAAGAAAAAAGAATGTAAAACTTATGATTTTTTAGGAATTGCTCCAGAAGGTGCTTTAAAGCATGCGTACGCTGGTATTTCTGAATTTAAATGGAAATTCGGTGGGTATCGAAAAACATACCTTCCCGGAAAAGAAATAATACTCGATCCTTTTTGGTACATCGTGTACCGCGTGATCAAAAAAGCAAAATCTATTCTGCGATAAAGTCTTTCTTGTCTTCAATGTATTCGTTCTTTCCGTTGTAATGGGTTGATGAGAATGCCAAGAGAACCGCATCTTTTGAGAAATTTGTGAACTCATGCCAACAGTGCGCTCGAATGAAAAGTCCTTTGTTTTTTGCATCTAATAGAACTTCTTCATCCCCTGTTCCATCGTTTACTAATGCCGTTACTGTCCCTGAAATCGCCACAAAGAGCTCTTCTTCTTGTTCATGTGCATGTCCTCCACGAACTTGATTTTCTTTCCCTGTCACCACATAGGTTCTTTTAACTTGAAATGGGAAATGCTCTCCGAGTTCGAAGGGTACTGTTTCTCCTCTATCATCAGAGAAAAGTGGAAAAGAAATGATTTCAAATTTTTTCACAGAAGGAATGTATTTTTTTTGCTTTGAAAAGGCAAATGTTTTCGCTTCTTAAAATTTTGGATTTTCTCTGAAAAGTTTTACACTTTACTTCAGAATAAAAAAACAAAAATGAATCTCAAAAAAATATCGGTTTATGGGCTTGTTCTGGCGTTCGTCGGAATCTTTGGAATACTGACCGCCAATTATGTTTCTGCAATTTCAGTCGCGACCTCTGGAATAGATAATGAGGCTTCCTATATTCAAATTACATTTGAAGAAGAAGCTGGCACGGGAAATGCAGATCGATTTCTTTGTTTTGGATTAACAAACAGTCCCGCTCTCATATTGTTTTCCGATCTCGGAATTACATTTGATGGTTCTGGAAATGGTTCTGTAGTGATTCCAGACGCAACAAACTGTTTTCAACAAGCTGGAACCTACACCGTTCTCATCCATCTCGAAGACAAGGCAGGAAACGGGGTCGACAAAGCTCCCTATAAATTCTTGGTAAAAGCCACCAATCCTTCTGCCTCAACAACGGTGATAACACCATCTGACTGTACTGGGAAGTTTGCGAATAATACTGATACTTGTTCTCTTGAATTTGAACTGAAGGATGCGTTTAGTAATCCGGTTACACAAATTGGAAATGCAAATCTCGAACTCGATTCTGAGTTTACTGATGACGCAAACGAGGGGCTCAACTTCGTAGACGGGCTCAGACGGAATGGGGCCGATTTCTCGAACCCATTTGATCTCACAAGTACATTAGGGAAATTTTCTTTCTCACTAAAGGCTGTCGCTCCATCAATTAAAAAAGTTGGAAATTATTTCGCAGAATTAGTTGGTCGAGCTCTTACTTTTGACATGATAACTCGTGAAATTGATAGTTATGGTGATCTCCTCGCAACAACAAAAACGGAAGCCATTCAAACCGAAGGGGTTGAATTTGGGCATCTTTTTGAGCTCGTTCCAAGTGGTTCGGGGTTCGTTTGGGAAGGAGGTGATATGACAGAAGGAACAATCAATTTGGATCTCGATGTGAGGAATCCAGGCTATGGTCCAACGAATCGAACGGGGACTCTTTCTGAGGAAAATGCGAATCTAAAATATGAAAACACATCTCTTCCTGAGAGCCTTTCTTTTAATGGGGTGGTGTATCAGGAGGTAGCTACGCAGATTTCTCCCGCAAGCGATGGAGGAACGTTCAATCCTGACGAAATGCTTTCTCTTGTGACGGATATTGAATATGTTGTTAATGATGGAGCCAGTGACTTTACTATACAATACCCTGCTGGAGGGAGTGGGTTAGACGGAAGCATTGTTGGGACTTCTCAATCAGCGGTTATTGGATATAACGCTAATATAGCAGTCGACGTTGTTGGAGCTGATATCGAAGGTGGAGTTATTGGAAACCTAACCGAGATGGAGGAACTGTTAAAGACCGGTGTTGAGACGTTTAATATCTCCCAATCTATCGTAAAACTTCGAGATCAAATCACGGAAAATGTATTCCGTCTTTCTAGAGGGTCCAGCAATATAAAAACATCTGGAGGAATATTTATGACAGACTGGTTTGATGCCTACGATGTCGTCATCGTTGAGGTTCAAAATGACAACGTCATATTCCCTGTTGGAGGAACTGTTCCTGAAGGGAAGAAAACACTTATTATAAAAAATGGAAACTTTATTGTGAAGGGAGACATGGCCTATCAAAACCTAGATGATTCCTTTGGGATTATTCTTATAAATGAAGATCAAAATGAACAAGAAGAGGGAACGGGAAATATCTTTGTTCAGTCTGGAGTGCGAACAATGGTGGGATCTTACTATGCAGACGGAGGACTTATGACAAATAACGAAGCGGTTCCAACGGTAGAAAATTCTATAAATGCAGAAAGTCACCCTGATTTATACGAACAACTTCTCCTTACCGGAACGCTCTTTTCTCAGAATACACTTGGAGGATCAATGATCCTTTCTGGTGATGAGGAATACTTTGTTCCTTGGGGAACGACTTCTGATAAAACTCTTGCTCGTAAATACGATCTTCATTACGTTCGTCGATACCAACCCGATCTCAATCCAAATGATGGAACTCCTGATGATAACCTTGCTCAGTGTGCACCAGCGGAGGGAGCTTGTGATGACAATAAAAATGCATTCGTTATCCGAATAGATCGAAAAGCATCAGTTGCACCACCTCCAGGATTTGAATCTTCTGGGGATATCGTCCGATAAATTAAATATTAAACCCGGGTTCTTGGAACCCGGGTTTTTAAATTACGCTTGAATCAAATTCTTCAATGTTCGGAGCATCACTCCAGTTGCTCCTTTTGGAGTAATTGAATCTTCACTCTTTGCGTGAAACGCTGTCCCTGCTGTATCGATGTGCACCCATGGTGTCTTCTCAACAAACTGTTCAAGGAACGCTGCGGCCATTGGACTTCCTGCAGAAACATTTGGCGTCCAGTTTAGAAGATCTGTATTGATTCCTTTTACCTTCTTTCGAAAGTCTTCGGTAATAGGAAGCTCCCATACGCTCTCATCAGCTTTGTCTGCTGCGTTTTTTACTTGTTGGGTCTTCGCACTATGATTCCCCATAATCGGTGTAATATCGTATCCCAGAGCCGCAATTGCAGATCCTGTGAGCGTCGCGATATCAATCATGAATACTGGTTTGTATTTCGTTGCTGCGTAGTAGAGACAGTCTGCAAGAACCAGTCGTCCTTCTGCATCTGTGTTCGTGATTTCAATAGTTTTTCCGTTCATTGCTGTGAGGTAATCCCCCGGTTTGTACGCATTACTAGAAACAAGATTTTCAACCGCTCCCACAATTCCAATAATATTTTTCTTTGGTTTTGTTTGTGCAATCCATTGAAAGATTCCCAGCACCGTTGCCGCTCCTCCCATGTCAGATTTCATTTCTTCGATGTGTCCTGTTGGTTTGATATTGTATCCTCCTGAATCGAAACACACTCCTTTTCCTACTAACGCCATTGGTTTTTCTGATTTCTTTCCGCCCATGTATTCAAGGATGATGAGTTGTGATTCTTCGTGAGATCCTTGCCCTACTCCAGCAAAACTTCCCATACCAAGTTTGTTAATCGCTTTTTCTCCCATGATTTTCACGGAAACCTTTGTTCCCTTTCCAATTCCTTTTGCGTTCTGTGCCAACATCAAAGGTGTCATCATGTTCGCGGGAAGATTGATCAATTCTCGAGTAAAGTTCGTCGCTTCTGCAAGTATGATCTCTGATTGTACGTCTGCTTTCGCATGTTTTTGTGCCGTCACAATAGCGAGTGTCTTTGGTGAAAATTGTTCTTTCGTGTCTCCGATTTTAAATTCGTAATCTCCCAAGATCGCTCCTGAAATAGTTCGCATTACGTCATCTTTATTTGAAAGGAGAAAAGACACCTTTCCTGTCTTTGCTTTTTTTGCTTTTCTTATGGCCGATCCTGCTGCTTTCCGAAGTTCATTTTTTTCTTTTCCTTCTCCCGTTCCCACGAGGAATGTTTTCTTCGCATCTTTCGTTGATGGAAAAAGTTGAATAACTTCTCCACACTTTCCCTCGAAATCTTTTTCGCCCAAACGTCCTGAAATTTGTTTTTCTAATGTTTGAGGAAGAAGCTTTCCAAACAATTTTTTATCCCATTTTTTCTGTGGAACAAATACAAATAGCGCGTCTACTTTGGTTGCTTTCGAGGTAACGGTAATTTTCATAAAAGGAATACGGTAAGGAAGTGCAGAAATTGTACGTCAAAATTGTAATTCTACAATTTTCTTTTCCAAAAAATTTGTTTCGGTATTCGCAGATCGATGTGTTCAAATCGATTTGTATACAGTCCGATCTCGGCAGCTGAGAGTTCCAGTTTTCGCATTTGTGGTTTGATATCCTGCGAGAGGTCGATCCAAATTTCCATATCGGTTTGAGAAATAAGGTGCAGTTCTCGTGCCGTCCAATACACATGTGAGGCGTGCAGTGGAAGTTTTATTTCTCCTTCAAGAATGTTTTCCGCTTGTTCTATTTTGTCTAAATCTTCTTTCGAAAGAAACTGTTGTCTGATCTGAATAGGTTTTTCATATTGAAATATCTTGAGCACGGGAAGGTCTTCATCTGGCTCTTCTTGCAAGATCACACCGTCTTCGGAAATGACGGAAAAGTTCGCACTCTCTGTGTTAAGAAGGTTGAATCTCGGAGGGGAAATTTCTACTTTTAGTTCGATTTCTGATGGCCAATTTTCATAAATGGAAACATCTCGAAACTCGGGGAAGTCTGTTGATAATTTTTCTCGAATATTTTTATGCGGAAGGAAGAGGATATTTTCCCCGTAAAATTCTTCTAAACTTTTTTCAATCTGCACGACATCAAGATTTGGATTATCGCGCACAACTGATATTTTTTTGAGATGAAAATACGGCGTCGCTAATGCGAAAACAATGAACAACGCCATGAGAGAGAATAGCACACTAAACAGCACCGATGTGCGGAAAAGTTTTGAAATTTTTTGCACAAAAAGTACTCGAGAAAGCACATTGAGGAATCTATTCCGTACTTTTTTGGTACGACGAGACTTCTGAGAGGGCGAATCTAGGAGAAACTCTCGACGATGTTGCCGTGATTTTGTACGTCGAGACATAGGAAATTAAATGGTTGAGATCTCCGTTTCCTTGTTCTTGGTTACTTCGTCAATTGTTTTGTTCGCACCATCTACTTTTTCTTGGATTTGTTTTTCAAGTCGTGCGTATTCATCTTCTGAAATTTCTTTTTCCTCTTTCTGGTGTTTTGCTTTTTTAATCACATCCTGTCTGATGTTTCGAATCGCAATCTTTGTTTTTTCCGCTGATTGGTGCACTTTTTTCACCATTTGTCCTCGTCGTTCCTCTGTCATTGGGGGAACTGGAATAAGGAGGTGTTCTCCCATGTTCTGTGGGTTGAGTCCAAGGTCTGCATCTCGAATCGCTTTTTCAATATCTCCGATAATCGTCTTATCCCATGGCTCAACACGAATTGTTTGTGCGTCTGGACAAGAAATATTCGCTGTTCCTTTGAGTGACATGTGTGATCCGTAGACTTCTACTTGGAGATCATCCACCATACCAACATTTGCTCGACCGGTATGAAGACCACCAAACTCTTGGCGAAGATGTTCAACGGCTTGTTGAAGGTGTTGGGCAAGAGAATCAATCATTGAAAAAAGATAAGAAATCATGGGCAGTGTAGCTTATGAATTTTCAATTTCCAATTTTCAATTTTCACTTCCTCGTCCGGCAATCGGGAAGACGTCTTTATGAGTAGTATATTTCTGATGGAAGTTTGTTTCGAAAATCTTCCGCAAGACGATCCTTTCTCTTTTTCTCATTCTCTTGTCTTCCCCTTTCTTCTGATTCCGTTGCTATTTGCAAAACCGCTGCCCTTGCGGTTTCTTCACTTCCTCCTTCCTCCAAGATTTTTCGGGCTCGTTCGCGCATTTCCTCTTTCAAATTGTAGGCTTCTGTGTTCGCATCTCTGTGCAATTCTTCTTGTTCCTCTTTTCCGACGCTTTCTCTTACACTCTTTTCATAAAATTTACACTCGTTCTTTTTGAAAGCACTATCGAATTTATGCTGCCCAAAGGTTTCAATCAATGGTTCAATTCCCGATGTCCACAATAAAAGATTTACATCTCGAACTTTTTCTTTTTTTCCAGTTATCCCTTCCTTCTCCACCGCTACTATTATGTCCCCTTCTGTTTTATTAGAATCAACTTTCAGCAGTGGTTTATGCACTCTCTCGCCGACAATCTCATGAACTTCCAAAACCATTTAACAGGAAGATAATAAAAATACTAGTATTAGTGTATTCCTCTTTTTCTCGAGTTGTCAATCATTCTTCTTTCTTATTTTTTCAGTGAATGGAATCCTGGTTTAACCATGGCTAAAATTTCCCGCGCCACTGCCCTGTCATCAAACGGAATAACCTTTTTTCCAATGGTTTGTGTTGTTTCGTGTCCTCGTCCTGCGATGAGAACGGTGTCTTTTTTTTCTGCGGTTAAGAGCGCGTAGCGAATCGCTTCGTATCGGTCTTCTATTTCAAAAAAACGATCCCCTTCTTCTCTATGGATTTGTGTCCGCACAATTCGTGCAATTTTTTTCGGATTATCTTTGTAAGGATCGTCGGTCGTGAGAATAATTTCATCAGCAAACTCGTCGAGGATTTGCCCCGCCTCTGCCCAGAATTCTGGCAATCGACTTCCCGTTCCCCCCCAGACAACAATAAGTCGTCCATCGATTATTTTTTTCAGCGTCTGCAATACTGCGCGAAGTGCTGGGGGTTTGTACGTGTGATCAACGATAACTGAGCAGGCTTGTCCTTCGTCGATGATTTCAAGTCGCCCCGGAATCCCTGCAAAATTTTCAAATGTTTTTTGAATGGTGGTGAGCGGAACTTTTTGTGTGTGCAGTACGGAGATTGCCGCGAGTAGATTCTCAAGATTGTGTCGTCCTACTAATGGCGCTGTAATATTGGTCATTTCTGTTTTTATGTGGAGATCGAACGATGTGCTGTGTGAGGAAAATTTCTCTTTTGTTCCTCTCAAGTCCGTTTCATTTCTCAGTCCATAGAAAAGCTTCTCTCCTTCTGACACTCCCGCAAAAACTTCTTTTTGCTCATCGTCAGCATTGATGATTGCAACTTTTGCAGGCGAGAAAAGTTTTGTTTTTGTCTGCACGTATTCCGCATATGTTTTGTGATAATCCAAGTGTTCGTTATTCGCAACGTTTGTAAGAACCGCAATATCGACGGGAACTCCCCAAAGTCTGTTTTGATCAATGGCGTGCGAAGACACTTCCAATACGGCAATTTCACACCCTTCTCGCACCATGCGACGCAGATATTTCTGAGTTCGCCGAGAAGACAGTGTTGTTCGAAGTGTATGATTGGGAAGTGTTTCTTCTCCAAAATGAAACTGAATTCCTGACAACATTCCACATTTTTTCCCGGCTTTTTGGAGTCCGTACCATGTCAATTCTGCTGTTGTTGATTTTCCGCTCGTCCCTGTTATAGCCACGATTTTCATTTGTTTCCCTGGAAATCCGTACCAATACGCGGCCCCAACAGCCATCATTTTATGGTACAAAAGACGCAGAGGAGAACGTTCTGGAATTAATTTTCGAAGCAAGGAAAGCATGTGTGAGAAGTTTACCGTTCCAACCCGGGTTCTACAAAAGTTTTTAAAAGACAGAACCCGGGTTGATAATTGTAAACGCGTAAGTACACTCGGCGCACATGGATCTCCCTATTGTCGCTATTATCGGTCGCCCGAATGTCGGAAAATCGACCCTCTTCAATTGCTTTGTAAAATCAAAAAAAGCAATCATCTCTGATATCCCAGGAACGACCCGTGATCAGTTGATGGATAAGGTGACACTTACGAGTGAATTCGACGATGATGGAAATCCTCTTGAGTTCTCTTTTTGGCTTGTTGACACGGCTGGATTGACGAATGAGAAAGGAGATGACCTCGAAACTCAAATTCAAATCCAAGTAGAAAGTGCGATTGAAAATGCTGACCTGATTTTGTTTATGGTCGATGGAAAAGAAGAAATGACACTTGATGATGAAGAAGTTGTGAAGAAATTAAGAAAATCAAAAGTACCAATTCTTTTTGCGGCGAACAAAATTGATGACGGAAATACGTCTCGAATTTTGGAACTCACGAAGTTTGGTTTTGGAGTTCCAATTCCAATTTCTGCAAAGAACTTCACTGGGGTTTTCGAACTCGAGGATGGAATTGAAAAAAATCTCAAAGAAGCAGGATTCACGAATACCGCTGTTGCCGAAGAAACTGATGATATTAAATTGGCATTCGTTGGACGTCCAAATGTAGGAAAGAGTTCACTGATGAATGGGTTTCTTGGAAAACAACGATCCGTCGTTTCAAATGTTCCAGGAACTACACGCGATACTATTGATACAGAATTTGATTGGAAACAGGGAGATGAAACGCACCCGTTTGTTTTTCTCGATACTGCAGGACTTCGTCGTCCTGGGAAAACCTATTCAAAAGGAGGGAAGAAAGATGAAAAGAAATCATTGGAATTCTGGGGGTCTGTTCGCTCTGCTGATGCGATTGAACGATCCGATGTCTGTGCGCTTTTAATAGATGCTTTAGAAGGAGTGACTCATCAAGATCTCGCGATTGCGGGAAAGATTGTCGAATCCGGAAAGGGTTTGATTGTCTGTGTGAATAAGTTCGATCTGGTGCGAGAAAAGGCTCGACAAGAAGATGAAACTGATGATAGAGAGCACAATGAAGTAAAAATGTGGGGAGAAGAACTCGACGATGTGCGAAAAAATTATTGGCACTATTTATCGAAAGAGATTCCATTTTTGCCATGGGCACCGGTTCTCTTTTTCTCAGCAAAGACAGGGAAAGGAATCGAGGAGGTTTTGAAATCTGCGGTTGCGATTAAAGCAGAACGACAAAAAAGAATTGCGACATCTGAGCTCAATGCGTTCGTTCCTGAAGTTTACTTCGGACACGTACGACCAATGGCTGGTGCAAAAAAAGGTACCATAAAATACCTCTCGCAGGTTGATATAAGCCCGCCAAAGTTTTTATTCTTTGTGAATAACACCAAAGCGTTTCACTTCAGTTATCGTCGATATTTGGAAAATAAACTTCGAGAGAAATACGGATTTTTTGGAACCCCAATTACTATCGAATTGCGCGACAGTATGGATAAGTTCAAAGGAAAGGGGAAAGGAAAATAGGAAAATACATCAACCCGGGTTCTGTCCTGAAAGGTTTTTTGTCGAACCCGGGTTAGAGTGAAATCTTCTGCACAGGGTGCGAGAAATTTTCGAAGTGTGATTTGTGCGTGGTCGTAAAAAAGATCTGTGATTCGTTACAGAGATTTTCGAGGTAGTCCTGTCGTGATTGATCGAGCTCTGAGAATACATCGTCGAGAAGCAATATCGGACTCGGTCCTCCGAGTGCTTTGAGGATGTGTTTTTGAGAAGCCAGCATCGCGAGCATCACTGATCGTTCTTCGCCACGAGAGGCGGAAGCAAGGATTGGTTTGTCACGATAATAAAATACAAAGTCATCACGATGGGGCCCAAGCAAGCATTTTCCAGCTGCCTGTTCGCGGGCAGAATTTTTTGTGAAAAACTCAAGGACTCCTTCTTTTGTTGGAGGAATATTCTCCGCCATTTCTAATCGTATCTCAATCGAGTCAGATGACCGTGAGAGCCCTTTGAGTTCCTTTTGGAGTAGTGGGTTCAACTCAGAGAGAAACTCTTGTCTCGCACGCACTAGGGGCGGAATTGTATCTGCAAGGATTTCATTCCAGGGAGCGATTAAACTCGGGTCTGGAATCGAATCTGGATCAAATTTTAATAATGCATTTTTCTGCTTCAAGGCGCGGTTGAATTTCGTGAGGTTCTCCCGGTAGTTGGGAGAGATTTGGAACAGGAATCGATCAAAGAACCGTTGTCGGTTTCTTTTCGTTCCAGAGAACAGCATCAAGTGCTCAGGGACAAAAAGAAGCGTCGGGATTTTTCCAAAGTGTTGTCGAAGCGATACCTTCTTTGCGTTCTTCTCAAAGACGCGTGAACGCGGTGCAATTTTTACTTCATACAGATTCCCATCCTCTAAGGTTGCTTGTATTAATCCAACCCGGGTTCCCGGTTCTTCTGAACCCGGGTTATAAATCAAATCCTCTGCCGACGTCTCTCTCCAGCTCTTCCCCATACTCAAGATAGAGATCGCTTCTAATATATTCGTTTTTCCTTTTCCATTCCCTCCATAAAAAACCACATTCTTCTCGGTAAACTCGAAATGCTTTTCTTCGTAGTTTCGGAAATCAAAAAGGGAGAGTTTCTGAATCATGGTCATCGGTAGCTTACTCGAAATGGGGATTAAATTCTAACCCAACCTCTGGTTCAAAATCTATTGAGCCAGGAATAAAAGAGGTGTATCCCCACTCCTCTGGTTTATCAACCAAATCATGCTTTACGGCATTCCATTCGATGTACCGTTGAAGTTGGAGCAAGTAGTCTTCGTCTTCGACGATCTTTGCTTTGAACCGTCCTTCGAACACGGGACCCTTCTTCCCCTGCTTTACAGACTCTCTGTATTTGGTGTTAAAGAAGGTGGCGTAGGATTGTTGAATCCTATTCATAAACTCAGAGATAAACCCGGGTTCGCCGTTCTCTGAACCCGGGTTTGAAAGATTCTGTTTCTCAAAGACTAAAAAATGAAAATGGTTCGGCAACAACGACCAGGAAACTATTTGAATATCTGGATACTTTTCTCTGTAGCGAGCGATATTGTTATAAAATTTCTCATAATCCTTCTGCTTAAAAAACAATTGCTGTTTTTCATGTCCACGATTGTAGATGTGATAAAACTTTCCTTTGGCGAGTGTTCTTCTTGGCATCTGGAGGATTCTAAGAACGAAAAGAATCGTGGCAATTCTCTTATTTAACTTTAATTTAACATCAACCCGGGTTCTAGAACCCGGGTTGGAATTCAAATTCAAACCCCCAAACATCAAAAAAACCCCACTCGAGTATATATCCTCGAGCAGGGTTTCTTTTAATTTTCATTCAGTGGAGACATAATGCTCCTCTCTGACGAAGTTTAGTTCCTTTTCCTCAACCCGGGTTCTAGAACCCGGGTTGGTTGGAAAAGGGAAGGTTATTTACTGTTTAAAAACTATTAGTTTTTGTCGAGTTTGTAACCAGCTGTATCAACATCAAGCAAGTAACCGTTCAACCAGTCGCTTGTTGTGTTTGAGTGAGATGGATCTGATTCATCAGACCAAGTCACCATGTCGATTCCAGTAACGGCTAGAGTTGCTGTACCGTCATTACCGTGAGCAATAGTTGTTGATTCAACAACTGAAGTCGCTCCAGTAATAGTAACTACTCCAGTAGCGTTTACGGCTGTTACACCTGTAATTGCTGCTGCAGTAATCTTAGTAACAATCAAATCTCCAACTCCTGTAATTGTTGCGGCTGCTGCCGTTCCAGCTACAGAAACTACTGTACCGTTAATTGTCAATCCACCAGTAACAGTTGTACTTGGTGTAGTGGCAACAACTGCAGTAACAGTTGATGTATTTCCGGCTACCTTCGTTCCAGCTGCTGCGTAAGCTGCATCTCGTAAGAGAGTTACAGTTACACCATCTGAACTTTCAGCTGTATCTGCTTCTTCAGTATTAGAAGCGAAAACTGCGAATGTTCGAGATTCACCTGAAGCGAGTCGTTCACCAGCAAGGTCAACAACGATTCGAACCGCTGTATCATTAGTAGCAACAACTGTTGTAGCTGCTGTTGTGAATACTTGGTTTGAATCAGGAGATCCGCTTACAACTTTTTGAGTTGTAAATGCAGTAGCACTATCAATGAAGTTAATACCATTCATTCCGAGGTCCATAGTTACGTGTCCGATTTCAGCGTTATCCGCTGCATCTGCTGTAACTGTGAATCGGTAGAATTCAGTAGAAGATATTGATGGCATGTTCATTGAAGGTTGTGTTGCCGCAGGTTCGATAGTCAAGGCAGTGTTGTAAATAACAAAGTCTTGTCCAACTGCAGTTCCCCAGTATGGAGAAGCTGGAATTGAAATATCGTCTCCTGTTGCAGCTGTAACAGCTTCAATACCGTACGGTGTAGTATCGTCGTTCAAGTTCAATTGCATTCGAACCGCAGTTTGATTTGCTTTTGTAATATCTCGAACGTCAACCTTCACTGTAACGAATGTAGAATCGTCTTTTGGAACTCGAATTCGATCAGCGTTAGCCATTTCGAAGTGCAAGAGTCCAGAAGCCATTGTCTTTTCTTGGATCAATGATCCAGCTTCGTTGTACAACTTGAAGTCCAATCGGTCACCAGCACCTGTGTTAACGCCATCATCGTCCATGTCGTTTTCAAGGTACAAGTCCTTAATTTGTACTTCGTCGTCTGCAGCGTTGAATCGAACCTTCAATACTTCAACGTTTGATTGACCAGCAATCAAAATATCTGAAGCTACTGTAGAGTCCAATGACGCTGTCAAAGTACCTGAAGAAACAAGTTCGAACATTTTACCGTTAATGTCGTTAGTGGCAGTAATAGCCGCTGAGCCATTACCTCCGTAAACAGTAACCGTTTGTCCGTTTTCTACATTGTCAGCATCTACATCTTCCAAATCAAGTTTCATTTGGTGTTTGATAGTTGCTGTACCTGCACTACCGTCATTCGTTGCCGTATTAACTGTAATGCTTGTGTCTTCAGTAACTACTGTAATCGCTGCGTATTCTGAGTTTCCTGACAAGAGAACAATGTCTCCTACGAGGTATCCAGTTGTATCAGTCATTGATACAACATTTGAAGCAACTCCTGAGTACGCGAGCGCAACAGCTGTAGCTGAAGCTTCGATAGTATCAACTACTACTACGAATTCTTTTTGTCCAGCTGATGGGATTACAACAGACAAGTCGTTGAATGTTGCTTTTCCGCTAGAGTTCAAGTTCTTCGCAGAACCTTGTTGTGTACCATCTACGAATACTGCCAACGTGAAGTTAGTGTATGTTCGTGGTCCTCCAGATTCTCCGAGTGTTGCGTTCGTTGTATTATCAACTACATCAACACCAACTGTCATAGATGTAACGTTTACGTCACCTGAGTCATTGTTATCCATAGTAACTTCCATGAATGTAACATCATCAACTCCTGCAACGAGTTTGTCTCCATCAGACAATCCTGAAGTTTCTGTAAGTGTAACGATAGATTGTTGTACGTTTACGAATGATCCTGTAGCAGATCCGAGAAGTCCCGTAGAAGCTACTTGGTCACCTGTAGAAATGTACTCTGGTGATTGGAAGTCAGCAGATGCGATTTCCAATTTCAATTTGTCTCCTGTTGAAGCTGCATCTTGAATGTTCATAACAACTTTCATGATAGATGTACCTGCAATTTCAAATGTAGTATTGAAGTTCAATGTGTAGTTTGTAACTGTTCCGTCTGATCCAGTTCGAAGACTGAAGTCGTTTTCTGTGTCGATCAATTGATCGTTCAAGAAAAGTCGGAAGTTATCAAATGTAGCATTGAAGTTAGCAAGTGTATCTGATCCTGCAACCTCTGATCCAGTAGCAACATCGATGTAGATACCGTCTGTCAAGAGAGGTTGATCAACAACCAATCGAGCAGTCAAAGCAACAACATCGTTTGATCCTGAAGAGTATTCTTGGTTTCCAAGTGATGAAGGATCACGTGAAACGTTCAAGTCTCCTGAGTCAATAGTGTATGTAGCCAATGTAGCACATGAGTCTTCTGCAGCAGAAGTTCCTGAAGTACAGCTTCCTGCTGATGATCCAGTAACCGCTTTAACTCCGAATGAAGTTCCGATTTCAACACCAACAATGTCTTCGTAGTTATCTACTTTGAAAACAATAGTGTCAGAAGCTTCAGCAGACACGATGTCTGCACGAAGTGAGAAGATCTTTGAGTCTCCGTCCTCAAGAACGAATCCTCCAGTTACTCCATTGTCCAATCGGAAAGTGAGGTAGTCACCATCAATGATTGATTCAGCAGAAACTTGTTCACCTGAAACGTAAAGAGCTACGTTTTCAAGATCGTCTTCAAGTTCAGCTGTACCATCGTTTTTGAAAGTAATAGCTCGAAGTTCAACATCTTTGTTAGTGTTAGATCCGTTCAAGAGTCGGTATTTACCGATTTCAATGAAGTTGTCTCCAACATCAACAGTAGTGTCTGATCCAAGGTTTGTGAAAGTCAAAGTTGAAACTTGGTAGTCAGCAACTTCCATTTCTTCACCTTCAATTGGAAAGTCTCCTACAACATTAACTGCAGTAGAAGCTACGTCGTCAGCACTAACCAATGCGAATCGGCTGTGGTGTCCAACGTTTTTGTCAGTAGCTTCGATGTACTTAGCAGAAGCCACTACATCAGCGATGAGTGTTTGTCCTGCAGGTACTACTACTGGAGGGTTGAATCGAAGTTCAACAATATCGTCGTTGTTAACAGATTTGTCGTTTCCAACTTTGAATCCGTCAATTTCCAACCATACGTTGTCGAAATCGTCGTTGTCACCTAGTCCCAAACGAGTGTATGTCATAGAAGAAATTTCTACGTCACTGTCGTCTGAAGCAGTAACTTCAACCGTCAAGTAAGGTACTGACGTTGCGTTGTAAGGAACGTTTGTTCCTCGTGGAGTCATGTCTGAAAGATTCACTTCAAGTGTTCCTTCAGCTGGTCCAATAATTGGTGCAACAACAAGTTGTGAGTTGTATGTGATGTGCGCTGTTTCAGCACGAGTTACAGCGTTTGATGGTCCAAATGTTCCATCTCCGTAACCTCGCATAAGCCCGTTGTTGTATGCTGTTTCAACGTATCCGTAGAACCAGTCGCTTCCTGAAACATCATCAAAGTGAGGTGCTCCTGAAAGATCTTGGTCAATCTCGAATGCGTTTACAACCATTTTAGCAACTTCAACTCGGTTGATACCAACACCTGGTCGGAAAAGTCCGTCCGGGTATCCGTTAATCCATCCGTAGTTGTACATTGTTTCAACATAGTCGTAGTACCAAGCGTCTGCTGATACGTCTGGGAAGTGTGGACCTCCTGTAGTATCAAAGTCAACGCCTGATGCGAGAACAATGATTTTTGAAACTTCTGCCCGATTCAATTGTCGGTTTGGTGCAAAAGATCCATCATCGTTACCGCCCAAAACACCTTGGTCCATAAGCTCTTCGATAGCTTCTTCGGCCCAAGATGGAATTTCCGCTGCGTCAGTGAAAGGCAACGCTGCACTTGCAACTGGTGCAAGAATAGTGAATGCCATAGCCACGAAGGCTACTGAGGCAACGCTTTTTTTAATTCGACTAAATAAGTCCATTTTAAGCGTGTTTATAAAAATAGTAATAATCGCCCGCCGTGTAAGACAGGCGAGTGAATTTGTTTTCATTTCTCTCTAGAAAAGAGGTCTTCAAACGAGTTTCAAATGAGTATCTTGAAGCTCTCGACAGTCTCTTCCGGCCACGGGTATCAAAGACCGAGATCTTTTTCGCGCGGTAGAATGGTTATTGAAAGCCCCCTTTCGAACCAATTTACAGGCGAGACGGGAACCCCGGCTGGGGGCAAGCCGTCTAAATCTTCGGAACCCTACTCGGGGAGCGAAAAAAGTCAAGTTTTCTCGCCGATACTCCTCCATAAAATTCCAGACACTCAAACGGACGATTCTTCAATTTGTTACTCGGTTTTCGACTTTTTACGTTGACAGAGTGGTGGAAATGTTTTTAAACCCGGGTTCTAAAGCCCCCCAACCCGGGTTAATTTTCAATAAATTCTCTGCAAAAACTTTCAATTTCTGCCTTCGGAACCGTCTGAATAATTGTCTGGTGATACGTGTTTGTTGTTGATGAAGGGGTGTATAAAGTTGTCTCTTCGTTCGTTTTTTCCATAATTCCAAGAATCCCTGCACTCTTCTCTGCAGAACTTTGGAGATTCTAGAGAGCCGCTTTTGTCGCTTCTAGTGCTCGTTTTGTTTCGAGAACAGTGTTTTCAATTTCTTTATATTTATCGGTTCCCTCTTCTGCTTTGATAAGTAAATCTTGAGAAAGCCTTTTGAGTTTATTCTCTAAACTCTCTGCTTTTCCTTCTAATCGCCCTTCTTTTATTTCCTCCAAAATTCCTTCCCCCAAATTATCTTCCACAAAAGCCTGTGCTTTTTGCCATGATGAAGAAACCTCAAGATTCTGAGAAAGCATAATCCCTGCACCCACAAAGAAAACCAATATAAAAAGTCGTTTAATCATTGAGAATAAAAAGACTCTCTAATTGTGGATTTCTGCAACAAAAAAGCAAGCGAAAGCCTACTCACTCGTTCGCCCAACCCCGAAGGCTTCTGCATTTTCCATGAGTGATTCTTGAAGTGCTTCAATAGCTTTTTGTGTTTCTTTAATTGCTTTTTGTGTCTTCATTATTGATTTTTCAATCTCATAATATTTATCACTTCCTTCTTCTACTTTATCAAGTAGTGCTCGTGAAAGTTCGTGCAACTTTTCTTCAAGCTTCCCCTTTCTTTCAAGCAGCCCTTCCATGCTCGTGTCTTTAAAAATCTCTTCCCCTGTTTTTTCTTCAACAAATTCTTTTATTCCTTCCTTTAGATTTGGAAAATCAACATTCTCTACAATAAAACCTCCCACAAGAATGAGTATTACGATAATGATTAAACGTTTGACCATGAAAAAAAATTAAAAGAGTTCTCGCACATCACGCCCCTGAAAGTTTCTCAGAAATTGAGAAAGATCTTTCACCGTCTCTGGAGAAATACCTTTTTGCCCTTTTTCAATGGGAGATGGTTTTCTAATTGAATGATGAACGCGTTGAATAATTTCGATTTGTGCCAAGACAACCACCTCTACAAAGCAGTGCGGACAGGGAATGAAGAATTCAATGTTCTTTGGACTCACTCCTTCTATATTGATTTCTGCCTCATCAAAAAAAGCTCCACATTCCGGACAAGGTACATCTGTTCGTATCCGATCTATGATCTGTTGAAAATGTGAAAATTTCATACGCCCTAATTGTGAGGGGCGAAAAAATAAAACGCAAATAAAAAAGCCCAAACCCGGGTTCTAGGAAATTTCGAACCCGGGTTGGTTAGAAACTCAATGCATTTCGGAATTCTGCTCGCGACACTTCTTTTCCGAAGTCGACATTTCGTCCTGTGATTCTTTTTATCATTGCCGTCGCCTCTACTGACTCCACCTTCACGGTTGGGTGAAAGAAAGGAGCTTTTGTGTATCGATCTCGGTGACTCAAAAGTGCTGATTGGTAGAACCAGTCGTTTTTATTTACGTCAGAGAAAGGGTTTGTTCCTGGTAAAATAAGTGACCGTTGTACACCGTAGACAAACACGGGCACGCCTTCCATTTTTGAATCCTGCAGTTTAAATGTCAGTCCTGACAAATATGGTTCGTAGATGAAATAAAACATTCCTGCCCGAGAAAGTGTTCGATCTGGGAAAGAAATTTCTCCTTTCTTTTGTTTCAGATATTTATAAAGGACACGACTGTCAGGTCTTGCCTGCAATGGGTGTTCCGTCTTCATGTTGGGTTCGTACCCAGGATACCACTGAGAAGCGGCAACTCTTTTTTCGTACGATTCAATAGGAACCTCTTTACTTTGAAAATTTCTCCCTGGTGTTGGATTGTCTTGTGGAGTTACCGGATCGGCTTTTACCACATATTGAGAGACCCATACCGCAAAGTGAATCAAGTCTTCATTTCCGAAGGCGTCAATTACACGAAGTGAAATCTGTTTTTCTCCTGGTGTTGAAAATGTCTTTGAAACCTTCACTGATCCTGCTGCAATTTTTCGTCCTTTTGAAATCAAATCATTCCGTCCTTTGTAATCAAAGTCCCATGCATATTGCAATTCTCGTCCGACACTATCGACCGCATCAAACTCAAAGACTGTCTTCGTGTCTCCGTATCGACGCGTTGCTTTCACTCGTGCCTTTGGGTACTCATTATAAGGAAAGACCGTCACCGCTCGTGCGATGCTTGTTACCTTTCCGCTTTGGTCCTGTGTTTGCATTCTCGTAATGTATTGTCCGGCTTCTGTGTATCGCCATTCAAATGATGTCATTGATCGAAATCGGTTGTCCCATTTTCCATCTCCATCCGCATCGAATCGAATCTTGATTCGTGAGTTTGGTGTTTGAGAGTCTTGCACCTTTGGGAAAAATCGAACCTTTTGTCCGACATATATATATCGTTGATCGACAGTAAAGTTTCCGTGTGGTGCTGAACTCGAAACAACTTGAAGCGCTACCATTGCGTCTGTTGAAACAAGGTCTCTGTTCTGAACTTGCACCATTGGTTTATATTTTCCAGGTCGTGAGTACACGTGTTCCACGGTAGAGTTTCTGTGAAATGGAGTATCCCATACTCCGTCTCCTTCGAAGTCCCATCGGTACGTAAACCCTGAATTTCCCCCGTTCATCTGACGGATGTTTGATGTAAATCGAACCTTGTCCCCCGCCACAACTTTAAAGAATGTTTGTTTTGTTTGTCCTGAAGTAAAGTATGTACTTCGTGTTTGGTTGTACACTCTCACTTCCGCTCGATAATCGAGTGGGTCTTCTTTTGTAGAAACCGTAACGAGTGTCTCTTCACATTTCGGATGCGCTCGGTCATAACACGTTCGTACTCGTACTTCATGTTTCCCTGGAGCATCGAATTTCTTGAAGACGATGTTCTTTCCTCTAATAAATTCTTCCCCAGCAAATCCCCATTCCATCCATGCATGAACTGGTGTTCGTGAGCGAGAAGCATCAAATCGAAAGACCGTGTCTTCTGTGTACCCTACCTTTCCTGGAGAGACATCCACAATCGGAGCCACTACCACTGGAGAGGATACTCTCATTTTTGGCCATGTTGTTCTCAGCATTGCTCGACGAACATTCGCTCCCTTAGAAGTCAGATTTTCAATTCCTCGCACTCTTTTAATAGTTCCGTCTTCAAACTTCACCTCAACGGTTGGTGAGACCTGTCCCACTTCATGAAGAGAGTAGGAATGCGTCACAATCTTTTGTCGAGAATACGACGTATCAAATCGTCCGTCTGAATTAAAGTCCCATCGTGACAGGACTTTGTCTGGATCTTCTGTTCGTGGGAGCGATACTTTGAGTTCAAAATATGCTGGCTCTCCTGCTTTGATCTTTGTTGGACGAACTGAAATCCATGCTTTTCGATAGATGTCTCCCACAACTTTATAGGTTCGGTAGGTCGACTGAACCATTGATGTGTTTCTTTCTCGCACCTGCAATCGTGCTCGATGCGTTCCAAGGTTCATTGGTTTGTATGTTTTTTGTGCACGAGAGCTCCAATCACTCCAGGCTTCTCCGCCTTTAAATTGGAATCGATATTCTAAACCACCCTTTCGTCCTTGTGAGTTGAGAGAGTCTGTCGCATCGAATTTGAACTCTTTCGCAATCTCTCCTGTGGCTGGGCTAACAGTCAAATTCGCCGTCGGCAAGGTTGATGCCCAAGCTGTGTTACAGAAGAAAAACGAGATAATACTCAAAATCATTCGGGTTATTATACCACAAAGCACTCCTTAATACAAGGGTGAAACCCCCTTTCCAAACCCGGGTTGGGGTTCCTTGAACCCGGGTTAGAATTCCCCTACACTTCCCACGAAATTTTCAAATAAAAAAACTCATGAATATCCACTCAAAGAAACTTAAAAACGGACTCCGAATTCAAGCCATTGAAATGCCGGGAACCAATGTTGTCACAACGTTAATCCTCGTCGGCGCAGGATCTCGATACGAAGACATGCCGATTGCAGGAATCTCTCACTTTCTCGAACACATGTTCTTCAAGGGCGCTAAAAAATACGACACGCCGAAAGCGGTTGCCGAAGCGGTCGATAGTTTTGGCGGAGAATTCAATGCGTTTACGGGAAAAGAATACGCGGGATACTACGTAAAATCTGGACAAGAAAACCTCGAAAAGTCGCTCGACGTGCTGTCTGACATGATGCTTCATTCTCGCTTTAATCCTGCAGAAATTGATCGCGAACGGGGAGTGATTTTGGAAGAAATGGCGATGTATCTCGATGCCCCGATGTATCAAATCAGTTGGGATTTCGAACAATTGGTATTCGGAGACCAGCCGTTGGGACGTGATCAGATTGGAACGAAAGAATTGATTAAGTCCGTTACCCAAGCGCAATTCAAGCAATATCAAAAAGAACTGTATGTGCCGGAAAACACGGTCATTACCCTCGCTGGAGCGGTAGATGAAAAAAGTCTCGATTTACTGGAACAATATTTCCAATTTGAGGATTTGAAAAAATCTCGAGAGCAACTTCCTTTTGATGAAAATATTCAGACAGAAAAATTTAAAATACGAGTCAAAAAAACTGAGCAATATCACATTTCGTTGGGGCTTCGAACAATGAGTGAACAAGACGAACGATTTCCGACATTAAAAGTATTGGCAACAATTCTCGGTGGAAATATGAGTGCCCGAATGTTCCAAAATGTCCGAGAAAAAAAGGGACTCTGTTATTCAATTCGAACCCAAATTGATGAATTTACCGATACGGGTCTCATGACAACCAGAGCCGGCGTGAAACTCGATGATGTTTTGAAGGCAACCCAAGCCATTCGTGACGAGTATGACGATATTGTGACCAATGGAGTTGGTGAGGATGAAGTGACAAAAGCCAAAAATTACCTCTGCGGAAAAACCGATCTCCGTACAGAAGATACCGAGGAAGTCGCTCATCACTTCGCAAAGGACACTCTTCTATACTCTATGAAAGAAGATTTTGATGCCCTCAAACGAGCTATCCGAGAAGTAAAAAAAGAAGATGTCGATGCACTCGCGAAAGAATTGCTAAAAGGAGAAAATCTTCGCTTCGCAGGAATCGGTCCGAAGATTGATGAAGATAAACTTCTAGAGATAATTTCCTGATTCTAAACCCGGGTTCTAAAAAAGACCTTTCTGGGCTGAACCCGGGTTGATTTCGCCCCTTTTTTGTGGTATAATTAGGAGATGGACATACTTTTATTTCCAACAGGTCCGATTGCCTCACTCTTGATTGCCTCTTTACTGGGAGCATTCTTGGGGCTCTGGCGAGAAATGCAGGACCAAAAGAAAAATAGAAATAGTTTCATGGGACTTCGGACTATGACATTGCTTTGTTTACTCGGAGCGCTGTCTACGATCTTCCCACAATTTCCATACTTGCCGATTATTCTCTTCGGAGCGGTGACAGCCTTGGTTGTTATTGGGCATGCCCATGGGAATTTTGTGATGCAAAGAATTGGAATGACCAGTGAGCTCTCCGCTCTCCTTACCTTCTTTATCGGACTCTTGATTGGATTTGAACAGCAAACACTGGCGATACTTTTGACGGTATTCTTGGGGGGAATTAATGCTTTCCGCGACACACTGCATAAATTTGCAAAGACACTTCAAATACACGAATGGATGGGAATGCTTCAACTCTTGGCGCTGTCGGGAGCCGTGCTTCCTTTCTTGCCACGAGAAGCCATTGATCCATGGGGCGTGTTTGTTCCATTTCATGTGTGGCTTTTGATTATCCTTATCTCTGGAATCGGATTTTTTGGATACTTTTTGATTAAATATCTCGGCGCCCAAGGAGGAATTCCATTGACCGGATTCCTTGGTGGAATTGTTTCGAGTACCGCGGTGACCATTTCTATGGCGACAAGGTCTAGGGAGGCAGATCTTCCAAATATTTTTGCAGGAGGGGTTTTGATTGCGTTGGCAACAATGCAACTGCGAGTTGTTGTGGAGATATTGATCTTGGGGTCTGAAGTCGCGCTTTCGTTTCTAATGATTCCGATCATCATGTCTGTTGCGAGTTCTGCGTTAGCCATGTATTTTTTCTGGAAATCAAAAAGCAAAAAGACGCCGTTTTTTCAACGACCAGAACGTGTAAAACTTACGAGTCCTTTTGAAATTATTCCAGCACTGAAATTTGGACTTGTCTTTGTTGCCGTACTTTTCATGCTCGCCATTGGACAACGATACTTCGGAGACTCCGGAGTATATGTAGCTGCCTTTTTATCAGGAGTGGTTGATATCGATGCGATCGTTCTTTCTTCTTTGGAATCAGTAAAACTTGGTGAACTCACATCAAGCGTGGCTTACAACGCCATCGCCGTGGCACTGTTTACAAATACATTAGTGAAAGTGGGATACGTAGGAATCATGGGATCAAAAGGTGTTTTCCGAAAAGTTTCATTTGCCACCGTCATTGTGACGCTCGTTGGAATTGGCGCTTTCTTGTTGACGTAAGGGGAATTTCGGGTAGTTTTTAGGTCGTTCTTTTTTGACGTATTTAAATCCTGCCGAGCGATTATCACCCGCAATTTCTTCATCTGAAGATCAGGAGCGCGAAGAACTTTTTTAAAATTAGACCGCGCCGCTTTTGTTTTAACGTTGAGCGTTATCAACCAATCAAGTAACAATTCGAGATGGTACCGTCCTGAAATTCAGGGCTCTCGTGAAGATTCCCTTCACGTATAATTTTTAATAATGAAACATTTAATTTCTATTTTCGAGTCTGTTCGAGACATGCCCTACTGGATTGGGGACTGTTTAGAAAACCAAGGCATGGATTGTGTTGAGAAACACCATCTCTTAAAAAAACAACTTGAAAAAGAAGGGATTGTTTGTCGATTTCGAAGTTGTATTTTTCATTGGAATGACATGCCCTTTCCAAAAGAAGTTTTGAATATTTCACATGATGAAACTTGCGATCATACCTTTTTAGAAATACAAAAATCAGATGGTGAATGGATTACCCTTGATGCAACTTGGGACAAAGGACTTGCTTCTCATCTACCTATTTCTGAATGGGACGGAGAGACTTCAACAAGTCTTGCTATGAAATTTGAACGCATTGCTTCTCCTGAAGAAAGCGAAAAACTGGCGAACAGTTGGACTAAAGAACGACTTATTTTTGACTTTGAAAAAAATGGAGCATTTTATACAGCTATAGATCGCTGGTTAAAAGAAATTCGGTTATAATTCCCATAATATATGAAAAACATTTTTCCCCCCTTCGATCCCAAGAAATCAATCGCTGAAAACGAGACTGATATTCTTAAATTTTGGAAAGAAAACCAAGTGTTTGAGAAGTCGGTGGATCGTCGAGCGAAGCGCAATGAATTTGTGTTTTATGATGGACCTCCGTTTGCAACGGGGAAGCCTCATTACGGACATATTTTGGCAGGAGCGATTAAAGACGTTATCCCGCGATACAAAACGATGCAGGGATATCGTGTGTCTCGAAAATGGGGATGGGATTGTCACGGAGTACCCGTGGAATTTCAGGTAGAAAAAGAACACAAAATTGGAGGAAAACCCGGCATCGAAAAGATGGGGGTTGGGAAGTTTAATGAACTCTGTCGAAGTGTCGTTTTGCGATGTGCAGATGATTGGCACGACACGGTGGATCGCATGGGGCGATTTGTGAATTTTAAAGACGATTACAAAACCATGGATCCCGAATTTATGGAATCTGTCTGGTGGGTCTTTGGAGAACTTTGGAAAAAAGGACTGATTTACGAAGGTGAAAAAGTAGTTTCGTATTCTCCGAAATTGGGATCGCCACTTTCGAACTTTGAAGCGAATTTAAATTATAAAGATATTGATGATCCGGCAGTGACCGTGAAGTTTGAGTTGGCAGAAGAGCCACAAACTTATTTTCTCGCTTGGACGACAACGCCGTGGACATTGCTTTCAAACCTGGCACTTGCAGTGAATCCGAAACTTGAATATGTGAAAGTGAAAAACGACGAATCAGGAGAGCAATATTGGTTGGGGGCTGATGTGCTGGAAAAACACGGCATTACAAGCGAAGGGGAATATGCTGAATTTTGGAGTGAAGTGGAACGAAAAAAAGGAAACGATTTGGTGGGAATGAAATATTCGCCCCTATTTCCATTTTTCGAAACACACGAAAATGCATTCCACGTTCTCTCCGCTGATTATGTATCTGCCGAAGAAGGAACTGGAATCGTTCATCAGGCACCGAACTTCGGTGAGGACGATGCGAAGGTGTGTCACGAGAATGGAATTGCCCATCTGGTGCCACAGCCAATTGATGAAAATGGATTCTTTACTAATCGCGTTCCCGTATTAAAAGGAAAATACTTCCGAGATGACGTGGAGGTAGAGGGGTCGGTGGAAGACAATGCAAATAAATGGGTACTCGATAATTTGGGTGTGAAACTCTTTGCACGAAATCAAATCCGTCACTCCTACCCGCACTGTTGGCGAACCGATTGTGCGTTGATGTACCGAGGAATTAAGACGTGGTTTGTCGATGTGCAAAAGATTAAAAAGACAATGCTTTCGGAAAATCAAAAGATTAACTGGGTACCGGAACACTTGAAAGATGGACGATTTGGAAAGATGCTCATCGACGCTCCTGATTGGGCGATTAGCCGAAACCGATACTGGGGAACCCCAATTCCTGTGTGGCGTTGTGACGGATGTGGAGAGATTGAAGTTATGGGATCACGAAAAGATTTAGAAGAAAAAACCGGAAAACCAGTCGAAGATCTGCACAAACATTTTGTGGATGACATGACCTGGGGATGTGCAAGTTGTAACAACCCGGGTTCTGCAGAACCCGGGTTGATGCGAAGAATTGAGGAGGTGCTCGACTGCTGGTTTGAATCTGGATCGATGCCGTATGCGAGTCATCATTTCATGGGTGAGGAGAAAGATTTCCCGTCTGCTGACTTCATCGCAGAGGGTCTCGATCAAACGCGTGGATGGTTCTACACCCTACACGTTTTGGGATGCGCGCTCTTTGGAAAAAATATTTTCAAGAACGTGATTACGAATGGAATTGTGCTCGCGGAAGACGGACAAAAAATGTCGAAATCCAAAAAGAATTACCCCGATCCAAATATTATCTTCGATAAATACGGAGCGGATGCGATGCGATTTTATATGCTCAATTCCCCCGTTGTTCGTGGAGAGAATTTTCGATTCGCCGAGAATGGAGTCGCTGAAGTATTGAAGCAAATCATCTTGCCTCTGCGTTCGAGTTATCAGTTTTTCTCGACCTACGCGAACATCGATAATTGGCAACCAACGAAGTTCCTCTTTGTCCGACACGGTGAAGGCGATCACAATGTGGCGCATATTTATTCTGGGAACGTGAAGAATGAACACCACCTGACAGAGAAGGGCCGAGCGCAAATTACCGAAACGGCAAAACACATTGGAACCTTTGACATACTTGTTGCATCTCCATTTATTCGGACTCAAGAAACGGCAGAGATTTTGAAAAAAGAATGTAAATTCGAAGGGGAAATCATTACCGATCCAAGAGTTCAAGAACTTTTCTTTGGAAAACTCGAAGGAAAATCATTCCTCCCAAAAACAGAACGATTGGCGGAAAAAGAAACCGAACAACCTGCTTCTGTTGCGAAAAGAGTGTCTGAATTTATGCAGGATATGGCGAAAAAATATCTAGGAAAAACAATCGCTGTCGCCAGTCACGGAGGTGCTGTACTAGAAGCTATTGCTACTGCCAATCGAGTCCCTGCGGGAAGCGATGACTATCTACGAGTATTCATTCCGCCCGTCGGAACTGAAACGGTTGTCTTTGCCGAACCCGTTCCGAAGACCGAACTCGATCAATGGATTTTGTCAGAACTCCAGACGCTCATCGAACAATACAAAACTCATTTCGATGCCTACGATTTAGAGGGTGCATTGAAATTGATTCCCGGGTTTATTGATAATTTGAACAATTGGTATTTGCGTCGTTCACGTCGTCGATTTTGGGCGCCGGATATGACTGATGAGAAACAATCCGGATACGAAACACTCCATCATGTACTCTTCATGGTGTCGAAAATTCTCGCACCGGTGTGTCCATTTTTCGCAGAAGATTTATTCCAAAAACTTGCGAGTGGTGAATCAGTGCACCTGACATTTTTCCCATTTGCAAAGAAAGAATGGCAGAACAAAAAAGTGGAAGACGAGATTCGTCTCTCTCGAGAGATTGTAAGTTTAGCCGCTGGTATCAGAGCACGAGCAAAGATCAAATTACGACAACCGCTTGGAAAAATGCAATTTGTGACCACCAATAAAGTGAAACTCAATATGGATATTCTTCGTGAAGAAGCGAATGTAAAAGAAGTCGAACAACTCACTTCCGTCGAAGGATTAGCTCAACAAGTCGTACGAGTGGATGCGAAGAAAGTGGGTCCACGTCTTGGAAAAAAAGTTCAAGAACTGATCGGCAAAGGAAAATCTGGAGACTTTGAACTCTTGAAAAATGGGGACGTAAAAATTGGAGATGAGGTTCTCTCGAGCGAAGAATTTGATTTCGGATTTGTCTGCGAAGAAGGTATTGAAGCTGAAGCAACGGCTCAAACTGTCGTCATTCTCAACACTGAAATCTCTGATGAATTGAAACTTGAAGGGTTTTCTCGAGAAGTTATCCGTGCGATTCAGGAACTGCGAAAGAAGAAAGATTTCGACATCGCTGATCGGATTTCGATCCGCTACGCCACTGATTCGGGCACAATGAAAGAGGTCTTCAAAAAGTTTGAAACACTCATTGCAGGAGAAACATTGGCGGAGGAAATCATTCATAGCGAAATCATCGATCCATTGGAAGAGCTCGATATTGATGGTGAGAATCTGACGTTAGAGATTGCGGTCGTTGAGTAACTTTCAAAAACCCGGGTTCTACAAAAGACTTTGTAGGACAGAACCCGGGTTGGAAAATAAAATTAGTGTAAAAACGCGCGCATTTCTGTGAGCACTGTAGCGATTCCGAGTTCGTCTGATTTGGCGAACACTTCTTCGTCTTTTATCGAACCTCCGGGTTGGATAATCGCGCTAATACCTGAGGCTCCAGCCGCCTCTACAGCGTCTGCGAATGGGAAGAAGGCATCTGATGCCAGAACAGCTCCCTTCGCGTGTTGTCCGGCTTGATCGAGAGCATTCTTCATCGCATCAACACGTGATGTCTGTCCTCCGTTTGCTCCAATCAAGGCTCCATCTTTTACAACTACAATCGCATTTGATTTCACTATTTTCACAATTCGCCATGCCGTTTCCAAATCAAACCATTCGCTATCGGTTGGTTTTTTTGTCGTTGCCACCTTGAGATTTCCAAAGTCGGGATTTTGGATGTCAGCATCTTGAACCAATGTTCCTCCACGTACTTTTTTGATGACAATATCTGATGTTCGTTTATCAAAATCTGGAATGCGAAGAACACGCAGGTTCTTTTTTGTTTTCAAAACTTCCAGTGCGTCGTCGTCGAAATCCGGTGCTAAGACTACTTCGTTGAAGAACGTCACAATACTTTCTGCGACTGCCTTCGTGACTTTTCGATTAAGAGTAATAATCCCTCCGAATGCGGAAACTCTGTCGCCCATTCCAAGTGCTTTTTCGAAAGCTTCTTCGATATCTTTCCCTATCGCCGCGCAACACGGAGAAGCGTGTTTGATGACACAAGCAAATGGTTTCTCAAAACTCATCGCGAGTTCCAAGGCTCCGTTCGCATCTCCAAAGTTGTTGTAAGACAGGGGTTTTCCATTGAGAAATTCTGCGTGAACCAAGTTCGCGCCCGTTGAAAAGGGGTCTTCCAAAATCACCGCTTTTTGATGTGGATTTTCTCCATATCGCAGTGGCATTTTTTCTGCATTTTCGTTCCAGAATTTTGCGATCAAAAGATCGTAATGCGCTGTCATTTCAAACACCTTTGTAGCGAGTAATTTTTTGAATCCGAGGGAAATATCCCCCTTTTCTAACCCATCTAAAACTTTGTCATAGTCTAATGGATCAACCACGGGAAGGCAGAACTCGTAGTTCTTTGCCGCCGCACGAATCATTGATGGTCCCCCAATATCAATCTGTTCAACTTTGTCCTCAAATGACTTTGAATCATCTTCATAATTCTTTTTAAACGGGTATAAATTCACCACGACCAAATCAATGTTTTCAATGTTGTTTTCTGTGCAGAATTTCTGGTGCGCTTTGTTGTTTCGAAGATTAAGAACCCCACCAAAAACTTGTGGTGTGAGTGTTTTAATTCGTCCTTCTAACCCTTCTGGAAATCCAGTGAAATCAGCGACTTCGATGAGGTTTTTTATGCCTTCTGTTTTTAATTTCTTAAACGTTCCGCCTGTCGAAATAATCTGGAAGTCGAGCTTCTCCAATCCTTTCGCAAATTCGACGATTCCTGTCTTGTCCGATACCGAGAGGAGGGCGTTTTTCATGTTACACTTTATAAATACTCGCCGAATTCGGATTAGCAAGGAGTCTATTTTGTAACACTTTTTCCACAGCTTGGTTTGAAACGTCTCCAAAGTTCCAGCATCGGAAAATCCGAACGGTTACTTTTGTATTAAACATCACGGTAAGCTTCTCTGCGAGCGCTATCGCAGAATCATCTTCAAATGGAAGCACTGCGTATTTCTTTAAACCCGGGTTCCCAGGATTGAACCCGGGTTCGAATAAAAGAACTTCTTTATTTGAATTAAAGATGAGTCCTGAGTCTTCCAGTTTTTTTTGATCGAGTCCTGCTCCTGTGATTTCGTAGAGGAGTGATTTTTCAAATTCAATTTTTTCACCCGCTACACTGCTCGCGGTTTGAGAAATTGAAAATGATTCGTTATCGGTAATAAGAAGTTTCTTTTCCATCACGACTGCATCGTTTGTCAGTTCAAGAGATGGAATTTCTGGAATCTCAACGGATGAGAAGTCTCCGATTTCAACCACTTCCGGTGAACGTTCTTCTTCGATCCATTCGCTCATTGATTTCATAATTTGGTCTCCATCGCACGAGTCATAAAACCTCTCTGGATGTGGCATAATCGCTCCCACGGTTCCTTCTTTGTTCACCACCATCGCCGTTGCAAACTTCGCTCCATTTGGTGTTACGGGGAAATTCGCATCCACTTTTCCATCCTCATCACAATATCGGAACGCCACTTGGCTTCCGTCTTCGAGAACTTTTAAGGCACTTTCATCAATCGATGTAAATCGTCCTTCTCCATGTGCCACAGGAACTTTCAATAAGTCTGAAACATTATGAGAAAAAGCGGTATCGGTTCGTTCTGGTTTGATATTCACCCACACGTTGTAGTATCCCGTTCCGAGTACTTTTCCTTCTTTGTCTCGTCGTACATTTTCTGCGAGTGAGAATGGAACTGGATTGTTTCCTACCGGAATCAGTCCTGATTCCATGATCATTTGGGCTCCGTTACATACCCCGAGAATCACTTTTCCTTTTTTCGCTTCTTCACGAATCGCATCAAAAATTTCTTCTCTCGCTGCAATTGCTCCTGATCGTCCACGATCTTCAAACGAAAATCCTCCGATCAAAAAGTACGCATCAAAGTTTCCTATTTTTTCTACTTCGTTCCAAAGTACAAGCTCTGCATCGAATCCATTTCTTGTTGCTGCACGCAATGATTCTGTTTCGCAATTATTTCCAGGGAACGTGATAACGGCAATTTTTGGGGTCATAAGCGGGGAGATTGTAAGGCAAAATCCATTTTTAAAAAAGTAAAAAATCGGTACACTGCTCGCGCACATGGAGATAATCTTAATTGTTGTTGGAGTCTTAATACTCGCTGGAATTGGGTTGGTCTTTTGGAAGCTGAATTCATCACAAGATGGTGGAAATTTATCAAAAGAATTAAAACAAGACAGAGAGGCTCGATTCCGAGAAGCGGAAAGTCTTCGAAATGAAATGCGAGAAGGTTCCAAAGTTCTCCAAGAACAATTTGATCGTGTAAATAAAACAGTGGATAACAAATTGTCTGATTCTTCAAAACAGTTGAACGAACGACTCGATAAATCTTCAACGGTGATTGGGAATTTGCAAAAAGAGCTCGGAAAAATGGGAGAAATCGGATCAAAAATTGAAAACCTCGATAAAATTCTTCGCGCTCCGAAAGGCCGTGGTGGAATGGGAGAAGAGAGTTTAGAGGAAATTCTCAGATCTATTTTTCCGGCAAATCTCTGGGAACGACAATTTAATCTCGGAACAGGTCTCGTGGTCGATGCAGTGGTGAAAACTTCGAGCGGAATTATTCCAATCGATGCCAAATTTCCGCTTCCCGCATTTGAAAGAATCGTACAGGCAGAAAATGATGAAGCATTGGAAAAAGCGCAGAAGGAATTTCAAAAAGATATGAAACTTCGGATTGATGAAGTCGCGAAATATATCCGTCCCGAGAAAGAAACGATGGACTTTGCGATTCTCTTTTTGCCAAACGAAAACGTGTACTACGAAGCCGCGATTCGTTCTGGTGAAATCAGCGAATACACGAAGAAAAAGAAGGTCCTTCTTACGGGACCAAACACAATGCTCTACGTACTTCAAATGCTTTTCCAAGCGTACCAAAGTCAGGAATTTGCACGAGAAGCACAGCATGCTTTGGCAGAATTATCAGGGGTGAAGAAGCAAGCCGAACGTCTCGATGAAGAGATTGGAGTGCTGGCCAAACATATCGGAAATGCGAACACAAAGGTATCAGATGTGCAGGGCGAAAACATGAAATTACAAAACCAAGTCGAACGTGCGCAAGCGCTTGAGTCTGACCTTGCTCCTCAACAAGATAAACTTCTCTAATTTATGAATCTCGATTTTACCGGACCCGACGCAGAACAACTTCTTAAAGAGCACAATATCGCTCTCAAGCTTTCCGAAGCATTGGACCTGCAGAAGCAACTCGGTCGACCAATGACACTCACTGAAGCGACTATTTTTGGAATTCAATTGTCCGAACACTGTTCGTACAAAAGTTCTGGAAAATTTCTCAAAACAATGCCGACCTCTGGACCGAATGTGATTTTAGGACCGGCGGAAGATTCTGGAATTGTGAAAGTATTTGAAGAAAATGGAGAAAACTATGCGATTGCGGTATCGCATGAATCACACAATCACCCCAGTCAGATTGTGCCGTATGAGGGAGCCGCGACCGGTGTGGGAGGAATTGTTCGAGACATTCTTTGTATGGGAGCACGTCCTGTGGGAACACTTGATTCACTCCGTTTTGGAGATCCAAAGAAAAACGTACAGAAAAATATTGCGACCGTGGCCGTGGAAGGAATCGCCGGATATGGAAACCCACTCGGAGTTCCAAATGCGGGAGGAGATGTGTTTTTCGATGAAGGATTTGATGAAAACTGTTTGGTAAATGTGACGGCAATGGGAGTATTGAGAGAATCTGATTTGATTCATTCCTACGTTCCGAAATGTGCCGCTGAGGAGAATTGGGACTTGCTCATTGTCGGGAAACCAACCGATAATTCTGGGTTTGGTGGAGCGAGTTTTGCCTCTGATACATTTGAAGAAGACGATGACATGGAAAGTAAAAAAGCAGCGGTTCAAGAACCGAACCCTTTTCTCGAACGACATCTTGTTGCTTCATTTCTCGATCTCTTTGAGACATTGAAAAAGGAAGGAACATTCGATAAATTCGCATGCAAAGACTTGGGAGCAGGAGGAGTTGTGTGTGCAACGGTTGAGATTGTCGACAGTGCTGGTTTTGGAGCGGATGTATGCATGGACAAACTCCACACGGTCGGAGGATATCCACCGCATGTGGTGGCCTGTAGTGAAACACAAGAACGATTCTGTATCGGGTGTCACCCTGATTTAACAGAGCAAATTCTCGACCACTTCAACAAAAAATGGGAACTCGGAAAAGCGGCTGCAAATGCAGGAGCTTCTGTTGTGGGAAAGGTTCGAGCCGATGGACAATACGTCGTGAAATACGGAGATGAAGTTCTATGCGACGCTCCAGCAAGTATGGTAACCGAGGGAATTGCTTACGATCGTGAATACGAAATCCCTAAAATTGTGGAGAAAAAAACAGAGGTTGGGTTTGAAAATGGAGAGATTGTTTTCTCCTAATACTTGCCAAAGTGCCCTTCCGACGTACAATCCGAACGATGTCAGATACATTTTGGAGTCGTGATTTTGGAGCGTTCGTCTTTGGACGGGCGGTTTTGAAAAAAGACCCAAATGCACAATTGGAATTAAACGTCGTTCAAGCGGGAAAAAAGGTTGGCATGAGTGAAAGTGATTTCTGGGACAAGGGCCTGGGAGACATTCTAAAATTACACACGCGATTTGGACGGGTTGGACTCTTTCACGAACGAACGAACAAGGAAGCAGGTGAGTTTTGCAAGGGTGTTTCAAAAACGAAACGAGACTATTCTCCAAGTGATAAACGAAGGTCTCGAAAGGAGCCAATACTCCGTTCTTTTGAAATGCAGGGCGTCTGCGCCTTGGCAAATGAGGGGTTGGCGGACAGTGTGGAATTTCGACGTCTCACACGGAAGTTTATTCGTCATGCGAAACACGCTCACTGCGACACGATCTTCTTTCTCGACGCGATTCTGGGGGAAGAAAAGATTAGAATGATTCTCAAACACCTCGCTGGAACGCAAATCAAACTCTTTTTTCCGGATGATTTCATGGATATGGGAAAACCTTCCACTGCAAAAGAACGAAAGATTACAATTGAAAGTGGAGATGGGGATGAATTCACTCGAAAAATGGCCGAAAAAATCCTTCGCACGAAACTAAAGAAATAAGTGAGACTCGGCAAAGTATGAGCCGATAGTCGAACTTATCCCCGCGAAGGCGGGGATCTCTATTTTTCAACGCTCCAACCTGCTTTCACCCTTGTGTTTAAGCGGTTTTTGTGGTATGATTTGGAGATGGTAACACCTCAATCTGGATTTTTGGGAAATATCGACCGCGAATTTGAAGAGCGCGAGATAGAAAAACAAGCGAAAGCTCAAAAGTTGGGCTACGTGGATTTTAGTAAATTCGCAGCCAATCCCGATATTCTAAAATTGGTTTCTCCTGAGGACGCGAAGAATGCAAATGTATTCCCGCTTTCAAAAAATGGAAAGAAGCTCAGCATCGCCGTGGTAAATCCTGAAGATGGGAAAACACAATCTTTTCTCGAGTCACTGACGAAAGAAGGTCTCGAACCGGATGTTTTTCTTTGTTCTGCGAGTGGATTTGCTGAAGCTTTGAAATCTTATGATTCTGAGTTCTTGAAGAAAAAGGAAGTAGAACGAACCACTGGATTTGAAGAAAAATCTGGTGCAAATCTAAAAGAAAAAATCAAAGACTTGTCTGACTTAGAAAAGAAGCTGGATTCCCTTCACGCAGAAACAGCGTTGAGTGAAATTGAAGTAGCGGCCATCAATACCGATGCCTCTGATATCCACTTCCAACCAACGGAAAACGGGGCCGAGCTTCGATTCCGAATTGATGGAGTGCTTCACAACGTGCTGGAAGTATCCGCAGAAACAACGAAGAAACTCGTTACTCGTATCAAGTACGAAGCGGGAATGAAATCAAATATCTCAAACATTCCTCAGGACGGTCACCGGACTTTTGAAGTAAATGGACGGTCTATTGATCTGAGAATCTCAACTCTTCCGACACCATTTGGAGAGTCTGTTGTGATGCGTATTTTGGATGCGAGCCGAGGATTGAAAAGTTTTACCGATCTTGGATTTTCAGAAACAGCTCGAGAAAAAATCGAACAATCGTTGGAACAAAAAACAGGACTCATTCTTGTTACAGGACCGACGGGAAGTGGAAAAACAACAACGCTGTATTCAATGCTTTCACAGCTCAATCTGCCTGAACGGAAGATTGTAACTTTGGAAGATCCGATTGAATATCACCTTGAGGGAATCTCTCAATCACAAGTCGACGAAGAGATGGAATACGATTTTGAAAATGGATTTAGTGCGCTTTTACGGCACGATCCGGATGTGATTTTGGTGGGAGAAATCCGAAGCCGAGACACAGCGCACCTCGCTTCTGAAGCCGCCTTAACTGGACACATTGTGCTCAGCTCTTTGCACACAAATTCTGCTGTTGGATCCCTTTCTCGATTGAGAAACTTAGGGATGGAAAACTTCAATATTGCACCCACAATTTCTGCTGTTTTCGCACAACGGTTGGTTCGAAAAGTCTGTCCACACTGCCAAACCAAAGTTCCACTACCGCATAGTAAAAAAATAGAAACAGCACTCGAACAAATTCAAAAAACATCTTCAAAAATTGTGATTCCTGACGAAATTGCAAAAGCCGTCGGATGTGAGAAATGTTCTGGAACAGGATACAAAGATCGAATGGCAATTTGCGAAGCCTTCATTATGACCGATAAAATCCGAAAAATGGTTTTGGAAGAACAATCAGAAATTGAGATTTTGAAAGTCCTGAGAAAGAACGATAAATTCCTTTCTCTCTTCGAAGATGGACTTATGAAAGTCTTCAGTGGAGAAACAACGTTGGAGGAATTGTATCGAGTGACGAGCTAGATCCCCGCTTTCGCGAGGACAGGCTTCCCAAAAATGGAAAAAAAATGATAATGCCTTCCGATGGAAGGATTTTTAGTCGCAGCACTCTTTTGGGAACAGGTGATAACCGCTCCCTCTCACAACGTGCGCCCAAACTATCCTCTCAGTTCTATTTCGAAGGAAGTAAAACGAAAGAATGTTCGATATTTCCAAACACCACAAACAAAAACTCAAAAAAATCGAGAGTTTTTCCACAGTCTTTCTTTCAAAAAAAGACAAACGACAACAGAACCGTTGCGATTTAAAAAACCAAAAACAACTGTCATTTTTGCACCGCATCCTGATGATGAAATTTTGTGTTGCTCCAATTTGATTGCCGATAAATTGGCAAAAAAAGAAGATGTGAAAATAATTTATACCACGAACGGAGACGCTCTCAAGGGCTCTGATTATCAGAAAGCACGGGAGTATGGAAAGCTCCGAAAACGAGAATCACGTGAAGCAACGACCGCTTTGGGACTCGGGAAATCCGACCTTTTCTTCCTTGGGTTTCCGGATGGACAATTGGAAAAAATGGAGAAATGGGGTTCTGTACGAAGTAAGTTCACCGATCAAAATAAAAGTCTCGGTGGGCACACGTTTCCGTATTCTCCCTACACACGAAAGCGATTAAAACAAAACTATCGCGAGCTTTTGAAGCGATGGAATGTTGGAGAAATTTATCTCCCCTCTGGCAAAGATCAGCATCCTGATCACCGTGTTACAACGAAACTCCTCCAAGAAGTTCTGCAAGAAAAAGAAGGCACCCCACAAATTTTTTCATATCGTGTTCACGGACAATCTTTCTCGAATGGATCTGCAATTGATACTGAAAAATTGAACTTGATTCGTATTTTTGAATCTCAATTCTGGACGCCTGCTCACGTGAAATTCATGGAACAATTTGCGAAGGTGGAAGAAAAATTTGAATAATAAAAGACCCGCACTAAGCACGGGTCTTTCTTCTGGGGAGTGGGAATGTTTAACAATGAATAGGATGAGATGACTTTTTTTCTTTGGGCACGCTGTTTTTTGAATTGAGTGCTGTGAGCAAATCTTTCACATTTGTACAGAAACCTTGCTCATACTTGTTGATCTTCTGCTCTGATCCATTCGTCATTTCTATGTTTAAGGAGTAAGTTCCCGCACTTTCATTTGCAGTAATTTTAACCCTCAAAAAAAGATTTTTCGAAGTAAGTTGGATGCAAAGAATTCCATCTTGAACCTTCTTTGTATCCTTCCCTACTAATTTGAATTTTCCGAACTTTGCCTTATCGGTCAATTGGCTTTGGTGTGTCCAAAGGTATTCGGCTACCTCTGTGCACATTGGCGCTACGTTTTCATCAAATCGCGCCTGTTTTTGTCTAAAATCATTTTTGTTACTCATAAGTACATATTGTTTTAGGTTTATTATTTGAATCACTCTCCTTGCCCCTATAAAAGAGCAAAAACAGTAATCCAAATAACAAAATATTTTATTCCCGCTCTGCAAAAGAACTGAGAACTTTCGTTTTTCGAAAAAAACAAAGAATTCTACGAAAGCCTTTTTGAGCCATTTTCAGGAAAAAGTCAAGGCTACTTTTTCATCATTGCGAAGAATATCCATTCCTCTTGCTCTCTTTGTTTGGCTTCATATTGCCAAAGTTTATGGGATCCCACGTCCTCACTTCGCTCGTCCTCTGGATAACAATCCCTTCTCTTGAAGTTCTGTTTTTATAATTTATTTCTTCATCATGGCAAAAAATGCATCCTGAGGGATTGTTACTTTCCCAAACTGTTTCAGACGCTTCTTTCCTTTCTTTTGTTTCTTCAAGAGTTTGTTTTTTCGAGTCACATCTCCTCCATAGAGTTTCGCTGTTACGTCTTTTCGCATCGCAGAGATCGTTGTCCGTGCGAGAATACGAGCTCCTATTGTTGCCTGAATCGCAATCGCAAACTGGGCTTTGGGAATAATTTCTTTTAATCGCTGACACCACGCCAGTCCGATGTTGTACGCTCCGTCTTTGTGAACAATCTGGCTGAGCGCATCCACTCGATCCCCTGCAACGAGAATATCAAGACGAACTAAATCCTCTGTTCGAAGACCGATCGGTTCGTAAGACATTGAAGCGTATCCTGATGTAAGTGATTTTAAATCGTCGTAGAAGTCGGTAATAATCGAAGAGAGTGGGATTTCGAAAAACAGTTCTACCCGTGTCGGATCTGTATACTGCATATTCTTTGAAATTCCTCGGCGCTGTGCACAAAGTTCCATAATCGATCCCACAAATTCTGAAGGAGTGAGAATCGTAATCTTCATCCACGGCTCTCTAATGTCGAGATAGTGTCCTGCTTCTGGAAGTTCTCCCGGATTAGAAATCATCTTCGTTGTTTTGTCGGTGAGAACGATTTCATACGACACCGATGGAGCCGTAATCATGATATCGAGATCAAACTCTCGTTCGAGTCGTTCCTGAACAATGTCCAAATGAAGCAGTCCTAAAAATCCCACTCGAAATCCATGCCCGAGTGCTCCAGAATGTTCTGGTAAAAATTGAAGTGAAGCATCATTCAGAGATAGTTTTTCCAACGCCTTTCGAAGCAATGAAAAGTCATCTCCGCTTGTCGGATAGATACCGGCAAACACAAATGGAGTAACCTCTTTGTATCCTGGGAGTGGTGTGATTTTTGCTCCTTCTTTCTCTTTTCCCTGCCATAACGTTTCTCCGACTTTTGCATCAACAACATTCTTGAGTCCTGTAACAATGTATCCCACTTCGCCTTCCTTAATGGAAGCGGTCGGGGAATATTGCGGGTTGAGAAATCCAACTTCAATCGCCTCAATCTGTCGTCCTGTTTTGAGAAGTTTTAATTTATCGCCTTTCTTAATTTCTCCCTGAAATACACGCACACTCGATACCACTCCTCGATACGAATCGAATGTGGAATCAAAAATAAGTGCTTTCGTTTCGCCTCCTGTAAAGACGTTCTCGGCATCGCTAAATACTTCGTTATTTTCTGGAGTTGGAACTCGTTCCACGATTCGGTCGAGCAATGCTGGAACTCCCGTTCCCTCTTTCCCCGAAACTTGTAAAATGTCTTCTGCTGAAAATCCTAACAGTTTTTCTATTTCCATCGCTCGTCGTTCTGGCTCGGCAGCAGGAAGATCTATTTTATTTAAAACGGGAATAATGGTGAGTCCATGTTCAAGTGCGAGAAATACATTGGCCAAAGTTTGGGCTTCAATTCCTTGCGTGGCATCGACAACAAGGACTGCTCCTTCGCAGGCTGCGAGAGAACGTGAAACTTCATACGAAAAATCTACATGTCCTGGGGTGTCGATAAGATTCAGTTGTGTCTTGTTCCACTTCATCCGAACGGGCTGAAGTTTGATCGTAATCCCTCGTTCTCGCTCCAAATCCATTGTATCGAGAAGCTGTTCTTTCATCTCTCGTTTGTCGATTGTTCCTGTGGTTTCAAGGAACCTATCGGCAAGTGTCGACTTCCCATGATCGATGTGCGCAATAATGCAGAAATTTCGTATATCCATTCGCGCGCGATTGTACTGAGAAACCTGCAACTTGCAACTTCCGCCCCCTCCTTCTACAATAAGTTCAATGCGAAAAAAGAAAGGATTCTCTCTTCTTGAACTCCTTGTTGTAACGGGGATTGTTGCGATATTGGTTGCTATTACCGTTCCTAGTTTTTCGCGAATGAGGAGTCAAGTGAACTTCCAGGGGGAGGTTGCAACGATATTTAATCACCTCTTAGAAGCTCGTATGAACGCATTGACGGGGAAAGTGTGTAATGGAGAGGCGAGTAAAAAATGGATATTCCATTTTGATGCGACCTCTTCCGAACTGGCCTGTGAAAACAGTGTGGAAACGTTTTCTGCTGAAACCTACACTACTCTTTGGCTTGATTCACGAGCTATCGAACTCGACGAAATTCCAAATGTAGAAATCTATGTCGAATTCCTTCCCGACACATCTCAATCGTTTATTCCTTATGGCGTTCCCCTTGGTGCGAGCCAGGGAGACGATGCGAAGATTCTTCTTACGCACATATCTGGCGAACAACAAACTATTTGCTTTAATCGCATTGTAGGAATCCCTGAAGTTTCCGATGGAGATACTGATTGCACCCCTTAATTATGAAATATTCTCACAAAGCCCGTGGTGAAACAATTGTGGAAGTACTTATTGCTACGGTTCTTTTGGTGTCTGTATTAGCAAGTGCATTCGTTGCGCTCACTCGTGCCACTCAAACGAATATCAATGTGCAGAACAGAGTTGTGGCTATTAATTTAGCACGAGAAAGCATGGAGTCTGTTCGAAATATTCGCGATACAAACTGGCTTAAATACTCAGGGAACAGGCGAGAAAAATGGCTCTGTCTCGATAGCGTTGGAACTCCCGATACGTGCGAAGGCGGCGGAGCACCGACTCTTATGGTTGATGGATACTATCAAACAAATTTCTCCGACACGTTTCAGCGATATTTCCTCTCAATAGTGCCTAGCGTGGATGAACTTGATATCCCAAATGATTCGATCGGACTAGCATCCTTTCGTCTTTATCAAGAACCCCTAACGGGAAAATTTACGTATGATGATGATGGGGGAGATAATCCAGCCACCCCTTTCTATCGACAAATAGAGCTCGATGTGGCCACCGATCCTGTTTGTGGAACTGAATGCAATGAAGCGAAATTAAAAGTCACCGTCCGCGTAGGATGGGTTGAAAATGATCTCTCAAAAAACGTTATTCTCGAAACACACCTTTTTGATTTTTACCAACGTGATGCGTACTAAACATTCCGGTTACTCTCTTCTTGAGATTCTCATCGCGATGACACTCTCTGCCATCGTCATCACTGCTGCTGTTCAAAGCGTGGGGAGTATTTATTTTTCTCAAAAGAAAATACATGTCACGCAGAGCTTCGCCACAGAGACTCAATTTCTCATGGAACGAATCGTTCAGCTGGTTCGAACCAATACGATTGATTACGATCGTTATTTTACAGAGGTGGGACCACCCGTTGCTGATTGTGTGAATTTTCAGGGAGACCAAGTTCCGGGAGGAACGCTTCGAACAAATAATGCTGCCAACCGTTTGGATCTTGGGTATGAAACTATTTTCTTTTGGGATACAAACGACGATGACGTTCAGAATAGAAATTTAGGAGGAAGTAATCTTGACGGAGAGGTTGATGATTGTACGGAGGCTTGGAGTGGCATCCAAACCACTCTTTATCTTATCAACAGTAGCCGAACCCTTCGTGTTGCTGTTCGCAGGACACTCACCGTAGATCCACTCGATGATGATTTTGCAAAAATTGAAATTCAACAACAGCTTGGTGCTGATACCGATAATGATGGAGTTGCTGATACCTGGGGTTCAATCGGACTATGGGATTTTGCTGGAAGTGGTATTTGTACCGTAGGAGGGAATGAAATTTTAGGAGAAAGTACTTATCAGGATGTTTGTATGCAAGCACATGACTGGACAGCTGTCTCTCCCGATGACATAGAAATTGAAAATCTTTTCTTCTCACCCGCTCCAAATAGGGATCCGTTCTTAGGCTTTGCGGTCGACGAATCTCAGGTGCATCCTCATGTCTCTGTTTCAATGGAAACAAAACTTCGAGAACCATCTGATTTTGGAATGGAGGATGGAGAGCTTTCGAACATATCTCTTCAAACCGTGGCTTCTTCTCGGATCTTCGGAAACATTCGGAAGTAGCTTCTTTTTCTAGAATTCTTACAATGGGGGCGATTTTATCCTTCCTTTATGTCTGAAGTTATCGTTCGTATGCCACCGTCTCCCACTGGGGGGCTTCATCTGGGAACCGCCCGAACAGCCTTGTTTAATTATTTATTTGCAAAGAATGCAGGAGGGAAAATAATTTTCCGATGGGAAGATACTGATAAAGAACGAAGTAAAAAAGAATTTGAAACTGAAATTTTGGACGGGCTTGCGTGGCTTGGAATGGATTTTGAAAAAGAATCTTCTCATTTTTTCAGGCAATCTGAAAACCGAGAAGTACACACTCGGTGGCTTGAGAAATTATGGGAAATGGAAAAAGTGTTTCCTTGTTTTGTGACCCCTGCAGAAATTGAGGCGCAGAGAAATGAAGCAACGAAACAAAAAACGAACTTTGTTTTTTGGTCTCCGTTTCGTAATGAGAAAAAGGAGGTACTTGAGGAGAAAATGAAATCGGGAGAAAAATTTGTGTGGAGACTTCGTACTCCGAAAGATCAAGATGTTCAATTTACCGATCTTATTCGTGGTGACATTTCTGTCAGTACAAACACGCTGGGGGATTTTGTTGTGGCACGAGGGGACGGTTCTGTTTTGTACATGTTGGCGAATGTCGTTGATGATTGGACACAGGGTGTAACACACGTTCTAAGAGGCGAAGATCATATTTCCAATACTCCCAAGCAAATTCTTTTATACCAATCGCTTGGGGCAAACCTGCCACAATTTGGACACATTCCACTCGTGCTCGATGCACAGAAACGAAAACTCTCAAAAAGAAACGTTGATCCTGACACGTGTGTTTTGATTAAAGATTTTCAAGAGAAGGGATTTCTTCCTGAAGCTGTTGTGAATGGACTTGTTCTTCTTGGGTGGAATCCAAAATCTACAGAAGAGGTCTTTTCTTTTGACCAACTGGTGGATGCGTTTGATTTAGGAAACGTAAATCCAGGGGCAGCACAGTACAACTTTGAAAAAATGAAATGGTTCAACACGCATTGGGTTCGAACTATGGATTTAAAAATCTTGGCGAAACGTTTCACTGAATTTTCTGGAGAAACCTGTGATGAAAAAGTATTAGAAGTGGCTCGAGAAAAAAGTCGAGATCTTCACGATATCAAAGCTCAATTAGAATATCTTATCGCAGACCCTGACATCGATACCACGCTTCTCCTTAGCGAGAAAATGAACATTGATCAGGATATGGTTCAAAAAGTATTACCGGCGATTGGGGAAATGCTTGGGGGGGTGTGTGAGGATGAATTTAATCGTGAAAAATTAAGAGAAGTCTCAACTGAAAAGATTGCTGAACTTGAAGTAAAGAATGGACAGTTTCTCTCTCCTTTTCGAATCGCCCTTTCGAACCGTCCCGTCTCTGTTGGACCATTTGAAATTGCTGAAATTATCGGGAAAGCTGAAACCCTTCGTCGAATTGAGCGGGCACAGAAGTAAAAGCTTATCGACTATCTCTGAGCTTCCCTGGTTTTTGATATCGTTTTATGTTGAGATTTCTGTTGTGAATCTGCATTGGCTTACGATCTGTATTTGGATCGGCTGGATTCCATGAGTTTCTCGTTGGAAGATAGAGTCTTTCTTTCTTTTCTTCTTCATAATATTTTCGCGCACGAAGAATTGTTTCCACTTCAGATCTTCCTGTTTTTCGAGTTCCGAGTCGCGCACTTCCTGATGTATCTTCTCCTCGAAATTTTTTGAGTAACCGTTTAAACGCATTTCCTGGTTTCAACATTTCCTTCTTGTGTTCTATCGCCTGAACAAACCATGTAGAAAACTCTCCACGCGTAATGGCTTTGTTGTGGTAGAAGAACCGTCCTGATACGAAATTATCAAGCCACCCTGCTTGTTTTGCAGCAACGATAACAGGTGCCAATGGATCTGTTTTTATAACATCAACATACGAAACGTTTGTTGCTTTTTGATTCACTTCTAGTGGGAAAACTCCTGTCATTACCAAGAGTGCCTCTTGTCGTGTTGGAGCTTTTTCATAATTTATTTTTGTATCAATAATTCCTTTTTTGAGAGCCGTGTAAAAGCTTCTACTTTCAATATTGTTCGCCAATGCAACTCCTTCCACCCTTGGGAGGTTTGTGCTTTGCAATGCTCCATAGCTTTCTGGTTCGATACAATCTGCTGCTAAGAGAAGCTGCAATACTTGCTTCCACGTTGTGGGATCGTTGGAGAGAAATTCATTGTTTTTATTCGTACTCATTATTCCATACGAGTGCATTTGCATAATGTCAGTAGCGTAGGTGTGTCGTGGAGAAACATCTTTAAACTGCCCTGTTGTTGCTATTTCTTTGAGACAAATAGTGCCTTCGATTGCCGAAGAGAGATATCCTTCCCCCTCTCCTGCTTTTATTTCTCCTGATGATATCGTTCGTCGTTCGGCTCCCAAGAGACCGGTTACTCGTTGTGCCACATACGGCTGAACTTTAAATTCCTCCGTACTCAGTCTCCCAGCCTTGTATCCAACAAAAATCTCTCGCCCAAAGTCATCTTTTCGAGTGATGATTTTACTCGCTACTCCTTGGTTTAATTCTTTCGCTTGTTTCACCGCATATTGATAGCCTTTTTCCGCAACTTTGATGAGCTCGTCTTGCGTCATTCCAACCCAGTGAAATCCTGTTTCTCCACTCGCAGTAATTGTTTCGAGGCCCTCTTCTCCCTGCACTTGTGTTGGGTCGGTGATTCGAACAAGGATTGGAGAAATTCTTAAATCTTCCCGTTCCACTTGCACGGTTCTTTCGTCTTTCAAATATTGGGTGCTATAAATTTTTACCAAATATTCTTTCATTCCTGGAATGTTCAGGAGGTATTCTCCGTTTGCATCAGTCGTTGTCATGAACTCATTCGCTCCGTCGATAAACTTCACCGTGATACCTGACAAAGGAGCACTGTCTTCATCTAACACTTGTCCACTCATATAAACTCCTCGTTCTACATCAATAATTTGAGAAGTAAGGGCATTCGTCTGGTCAACCGCAAACACCTGCTCCTCTATAAATGTATTTGGGAAGGTGAGCGTTGCTCCCCCGTTCCCATCCGTCGTGTTGAGTGTTAGAGAATTGAGATTTCCATTTTGAATTTCAAATACTTCAATTTTTGCATTTGGCTGTCCTACCATTGTCAGGTCGATAAGCCCTTGAATAAATAATTGATTGTTGATCAAGTTGTTAAAAACTGGGTTTAAACCAACACTGGAGGTGTGAATAATAAGACTTGGTGTTTCTACCAATTGCCCTTGTCCATGAATAAATTCTGCTGAAAGTGTGTGTGTTACTCCAAGCGATAAATTTAGTTCTATAAATACTCGTCCCGACGCATCAGATTCCCCTGTGCCAATAACGGTTCCTTCCGAGTCCTTCATGGCCACACTTTGTCCTACCGGTGCTTTCGCAATTATGGTGAATGGCGAAGTCGTTGTTTTTATTGAAGTGGTCTGCGGGAAAAGAAGAATCGTTCGATGGTCTCCTGAATCGTTTGGATCGGTCCCGTCATCATATTCTACTCCATCGGCAATACTGTCTCCATCGGAATCTGCGTTCGTTGGGTTCGTATCACTCTGGTATTCTTGAAGATTTGTTCTTTCATCAGAGTCTCCATCTGTGCTCGCATCGGCACTACTGTTTTTATCTAAACCGTAGAGATCTTCCCACCAATCTGGCATCCCGTCGGTATCTGTGTCTGTTGGCTGGTTTGTTGCTACTTTTATTCCCTCCGAATTATCCAAATTATCAATCGAGAAATATTTCACCGTGAAGTAGTCTCCCGAGAAGGTTATGTCATCAGAAGAAATCGATGTCCCTGATGTACTTGATATCGTTGGTGTTGTTCCATCCGTTGTATAGTAGGTATTGGAAATTCCTGAACTCACCGGTGCATCACTTGGCGTCAGTGTTATCGTAAATGGTGTACTTGCTGGCACCGCTGTTGGTGCGTCGTCCACGGTAACAGGAACCGTTCGATCTACTTTTACGGTTAGAATTGAACTCTCTGTTTGGTTTCCCGCGTTATCGGTTGTTATTGATTTAAAACTATATTGCCCATCTCGAGCTGTTCCTCCAACAAGTCCGTCACTTGTGAAATAATAGGTCCCCGTGTCTGGTGACGTTGCGGTGGTAGAAATTTGCGTGAAGTCGAAATCATTTGTGCCCGATAAGGCCCCGTCTCCATTTTGATCAAACTGAGCATACGTTGTAATTGACGCAACTCCAGAATGAACATCTGCTCCTGATGACGTAAATCCATGTGAATTGTCCGTTACGAATCCGTTATTCGTTGCAAGGTCGAGATCAGAGGCAAATTGTGCTGTCGGCGCCAAAGTGTCCATCTTAATATTAATGTCTTGAGCGGTTTCTGTTTTTCCTGCCTCATCAGTGGCATAGAAACTCAGCGTATTGGTTCCATTTGTGCTGAAGGAAAGAGGGGCTGTGTAGAGCGCCATTCCAGCAATGTTTTTGTTATAATAAATATCTGCCACCCCAGATACTCCATCCGTAGCACTCAGCGTCACTGTTACAGGAGCACTGTACCAACCCGCTCCATTCACCGTTCCTGATATTACATTTGTGGAAACCGGTGCTGTTTTATCGATGAGAACAGCCATTGTATTGGAGAATATTCCAAGCGTTCCTAGTGCGTTTCGTGCACGAACTCTATAGATATATACGGTCCCTTCTGTTTTTGCTTCCGTGTCAGCATAGAGTGTTGTGTCTCCATCGGCAGTTGTGTGAATCAACACTCCATCTCGATGAACTTCATATGCATTAATATCAGTGACATTTGTTGCCGGCAACCAGTCGAGTGTCACCGTGTCAGTGGTGGCATATGAAACCATATTTTGAAGTGGTGGCGGATAGGTGCTTGCCGCACTCACATGGAATTGGGTGGCATCTGATTCTGTCTCAAGTCCTGATTTATTTATGGCGACGATTTTGTACTCATAAAACTTGTCGTCTTCCGTTGTGCTATCGACAAACGTTGTATCCGTTGTTGTTCCTATCGATCGCATTAAGACCGATAATTCTGTCACTCTTGCTTCATTAAATATGTAATCTTCTCGATGAATTTCATAAATACTCAAACCAGATTCGTCATCAGAGGATGCGTCCCAATCAATAAGTTGGTCTCCTGTTGGAGATGGATGTTGATGTTGTGTAATTGTGAAATCTGCTGGTGGCGTCGTATCAACGAGTACTCCTGGGCTGTATACGAAATCTGATTTTAGTGCGACTCCATCAACGGCTTTTACACGCGTAAAGTATCGTGTTCCATGGGTTCCAACATATTGTTTTGTGGATGCAAGATAGTGATTGTTTTCATAAACAACGGTGGAAAATTCTGAATCTGTTGCGATTTGGACTTCGTAGTGATCAATTCCTGATCCCCCGTTGTCAGTGAATCCTATCCATGTAAATGACAAATCTGCTTCTGCTGAATATGCTCCATCATTTCCAATGGTTCCAATCGTCGGAGCACTCGTGTCAACGACTGTTGAAACCGTGTCTGAAAAAGCAGTCTCTGTACTTTCTATGTCACGAAGTTTCACTCTGAAATAATAGGTTTGCCCGTCGGTCAGATTTTGAAATGTGTATGATGTTTCTGGAATCCATCCTGAGTTTTGAGCGATGGTGGTAAAGTCCTCATCCGTTGCCATTTCTGTGTAGAACTGAGCATTCAAGACATTTGTTGCCCATGAGAAGGTCACTTCGTTCACTCCTGTGTAAGCGGCTTGCGCATTAACATCTGGCGGACCAAGAACAATTGTTTCTACGTCTAGAAAAGATTCTTCCGAATCGACATTTGAAGCGTTGGCCCCCACATACGCTCGGGCATAAAGTGTGTAAGATCCTTCTGGAAAAGAAATCGATGCTGTTTGCCATGTTCCAACGCCCTCTGTTACTTCTGCAAATCCTCGCGGGGTACTTTCTCCGAGGGCAAAAATGGCTACTCGACTCGGCGTTGTTCCTTTCCAAAGCGGATCACCCGTTCCTGTAAGTGTGTATGTATACAGATCTTCCGCATCTCTGAGCACCGATGTAATAACGGGCTGATCAATAGAGACATTATCGTCATTATCTTGATCGATCCCTAACGTATTTCCTTCTAAATCTTCGTAGAGATTTTTTAATCCATCGGCATCAATATCCTCTGTTCCTGATTCATAAATGTAAAAGGTTCTATTCGTTGAGGTTATCGTTGAAGCATTGGCTCCCATGTATGTTCTCGCAAAGATAGTATGGGGCCCTTCTGTCATTGTTGCATTACATTCCCATGCGCTGATATACGTTGGTGCAATACTCGCAATATTCGCAACTGTCGATACCGTAGATGTAGCTCCTGTAGAGGTGTTTAATTCTGTGATTCCTGTATTTGTAAGAATATGAGCTTTATTTCTGAGTCGATCCTGAACGATATCAAGTATATCCTCTGAAGCGGTCTGCAACATTGTTGTCCTATTTTCTGTAAACCACTCTGTTGTTAGATTGTAGAGATTGAGCACTTGATCGCTGGTGTAAACAGAAGTGGCTACAAATGGAAGTGCTACCGATCCATCGAAGTATTCATCATCATATCCATATCCAATACGAAGATCCTCCTCTACGCTCACAAGATTTCCTGTATGAGAAATAACATCTTCTAATACACCATTTCGATATATACGAATATTTGTTCCATCATAGGTTCCTATGATAAGTTCCCAAGTATTGGCTACTGGAGTTGTTTGAACAGACGCCGCTTGAAATCCTTGATCCGTCTTAATTCCAAAGAAGTATGGATCATGGGCAAGTGGATAGTTGAAGAAATTGTCTCCCGCTGAAAGGAAATAACTTCTTGTTTCAACCGATTCTCCATGGGTAAGTATTTTTTGATATGGTCCAGTTCCCCCGGTTGTGGGTCGTTTAATCCACATTCCCACTGTTATTTGGTCACTCGTAATATTGAAGTCTGAATCACTCGAACTCAAATAATTCGAAGTTCCATTGAATGTAAACTTTTGCATATCTGTTCCTGTGCTGGCAGCACTGATAACAACACTTCCATTGTTTGTGAGATCATTGCCCGACGAACTCCAGTCTGATACTGAATTAAAAAGCACAAGCTTCTCTGTCCCCAAAAGATCGTATGTAGAATAGGTCGGGGTAAGGTATCGATACGATCGGTAATACGCTCCGGAGTTTGTATAAAACGTCGCGATTTCTGTTGCTGAAAGGACTCGATTATAAAATCGAACATCTTTCATTTTTCCGTCGAAGAAATTCGTAATTTTTCCTATCACCACATCACTTGATGTTATCGCCGTGTCAGTGGTAATGACTATGTGGCGCAAACTTGTGTCGAGCGTCGTGCTAAGCTCTCCGTCGATGTAAATTGAAGGGGTATCGAATCCTGGCGCACTTAATGTTCCTGATGTTGTTTTGATAGTGTGTGTTCCTCCATCAAGGTCGATCAGATCTTCTGTTGTTGTGGTTGCATCCACCCAAAAGCTCACTGTTTTTATCGTTTGCTCAACCGCATCGAGCGTAATGAAATCGGTAACTCCGTCGAAAGTTATTTCATTACTCGCAACGGTTGGACTTCCTGTCACCGTTCCTGGCACGTACACATTTGAAGCAACACCTGCCAAGCTTCCAAATGTTTCTTTGTATATCATTCCTGATTCGATGTCTGCATATCCATTCGATATCTGCGTCAGTCCTTTCGAATGTCCTACGAAATCTTCATACACCACGTTTACCGTTCCCGAACTAAAATTCACACTTGTAGAAATATTTTCTTCTTCCGTCCAACTTGCTCCTAAACTTGCTACCGATATTGTGGAAGACATTGTCGTTCCTCCTATTCCGTAGATGAGTTTGTTGTCGTTGGTAATGGATATTCCATCAATTGAGCTTGTTGTCTTGGAAGCGACTGTTCCGTCTGTAGCATTATAAATAGAGGCTCCTGTAGCTGTTCCGACAACAACGTAATCTTTTGTACTAATCGTCTTTGAGTAGACATCTGTCACGCTATTATTTGCAATGGCTGGTGTAGACGCTGTCGTAAGAACCTCTGAAAAGGCATCGTTCACAAAATCATAAATATGGAGTCCTGTTGGGGTTCCTATGTAGAAGACTCCGTTTTCTGCGCTCATCGAAGTGATTCCCGCTAGTGCGAATCGCTTCCAAAAGCTTTGTTTCTCTGCGTTGAATATATACAACGTGTCAGAGGTCGCCATAAGAAACACTTGCGAAGGAAATGCTGGTTCTCCACATCGATCATCTGCTCCGCTTCGGGGATCGTCATCTTCGTCAATCAGGCCATCCAAGTTGTCATCATCCCCTGTTCGGTAATCACAAATACTGTCGCCCCCATCGTCTTTTGTTTCGTTGAACCACGTTACTCCGCTTCCTCGATTTGATCGCCATGAGTCATCCAAGGAATCAAGTCGTGTGTCATAAAAATACTGTGCAGGAACTCCCTCGGCAAGGAATTCTACCGCATCTATTTTTCCAAAAGTTCCACTTCCTACAGAAACCCCGTTTCCTGTGATTTCATCTGTACACAGTTGGGTACTTGATTCAAAAACACGAGTGGTTGTTCCCGCTTCTCCTTTTCCAGAAAACACAGCATTGAGATCCAGATCAAAAACAGCCTGTCTTTGTTTTGGTGCCAAAATATACGGAGTAGTAAGAAGAATTGAATCCGTGTTATCGATTTCGGCCGATAACCCATCTCCGTCTGCGTCAACGGCAAATGCTGAAAAAGCGCATAAACAAGTCAAAAAAACGAACCCAAAAAAGACGGCTGTCTTTTTACGAAACGAGAGGGGTCTTTTTTTGTGTTTTAAAATCATAATTTTCCCTTATTTGGGATACAAAAGTGCATCTCGAATTGTATGGCTCTCTTGGCAAAAACGCAAAAAAAATCATTCCTTAAAAAATTTGACTTTCCTTCGAAAGAACAGAAGAATGAAATACGTCTTTACTCTTCTCTGTATATGAAAAAGAAACTTCTTATTGCTCTCGGTATCATTGCTCTCGGCGCTATTTTATATTTCTCAAAGGCTGGAGACTACCTTCAAGCAAGTCTTATTCAAATGCCAGAAACGGTAACACTGCAGACGAACTTGGGAGATATTAAAATTAAACTCTTGCCAGCAGAAGCTCCCAACCTTACTCGAAACTTTGTTGCACTCGCAAAAGACGATATGTACGACGGAACAATTTTTCATCGTGTCATCGAAGGTTTTATGATTCAAGGTGGAGACTATGAAAATGCGAACGGAACGGGTGGGTCTTCGTATGTAGGAGAAGACATGGAAGACGAATTTTCACAAAATCTTTCCCACGTGAGAGGTGTTGTTTCTATGGCAAACAGAGGTCCGAATACAAATGGTTCTCAATTTTTCATCGTTCAACAAGATGCTCCTTTTCTCGATGGTCGTCACTCAATTTTTGGACAAGTAATTGAGGGAATGGAAACCGTCGACAGAATCGCAAGTGCAAAAACAGGACCGAATGATGCGCCTATTGAACGTATCACTGTTTTTGATGTTGTCGCCGAATAACCCTACTTCTTAATTTTTATAGACTATGCGTCTTTTTCACAAAAAAACACACACAATAACACGCCGAATGTTCGTAGCAAAAACCTTTGGACTCGTCCTCGGGATTATTGCTTACCTTTTAGCACCCATTTATGCTGGAGATTATATTTCTCCATACCTCCAATGGGGAGTTCTTCTTTGGGGACTTACTTTTGGATCGGTGATTGGACTCATGGGTCTTATTACTGAATGCCCCTTCTGGAAACATTGTCTTTTGTACCGATGGTCAACGCTTCGTCCTATTCTCAGAGGAGGGTTTGTAGGAGCGTGGCTTGAATTTATGCTCGCAATTTTACTCTACGATTCAATTGCTGAAATGGCGCTCTATATGAGTTGGGGATCCTTTGTTGAAGGGAATCTTCTCTTGCTTGCTGCACTTGAAGGATTTTTCTGGGGAGCAATCATCGATTACACCGCTACAAAAATTGGTGGAGAGGGTAAAAAAATATTGTAACAAACCTTCTTCCTTTCCGTTCTACGAGTTGGTATAAAAACCAATAACGTATGGGATTTGAGGATCTAGAAAAAATTATTCGTCAACTCTTCCGGAATGCTCGCATTCCGCAGGGGCTTGAACAAAAAGAGCGCATTCGTATGAGTGCCCTCGAAGCGTTTTCACAACAACACGAAGGTTCTGTTGTTCCCATGTGGCACCGCTTCTTTTCTCCAAAAATCTCAACCGTCGCCTTTGCCGCAGTCACCTTCTTGGTGCTTTTTAATATTGCCCCTGGAAACTTTCTTTCTGCGGGAGAGATTCACCCGAAATTTGGACCGGTAGAAGTGCTTCGTGGAAATGACATCATTCTTGTTGATCAAGCTTTCTCTTTAAAGAAGGGCGATGTTGTACGTGTGGGAAACAACTCTGAAGCAGAAATCATTTTTCCAAACAGCTTCACTTCAACAATAAAATCAAGTACGCAGTTAAAAGTGGTAAAAAATGATTCCCTCTTTCTTGAAAAGGGAACTATTGAAGGAATGAGTGCAAGCGAAGGGAAAATCACAACACAACGAGGGCTTATCTCAAGTCCTTCCGAATCTATGTTTCGGGTGTTGGTCTCTGAAAGTGGAGAAACTCATGTGATTAATTTATCCGAAGAGAATCATCTTACGATCTTTGATTGGAAGGATGGAGAAATGAAGCTCTTAGCAGGAGAAGAACTTCGATTGCGAACCGACACAGCCCTTCTTAATCAAGAAATCCCTGACGATTTAAAGCTCTCCCTTTCTCAGATTCGAGCAATCCAAGCGAAACTCATCATTACTCGAACAAAGGTTCTCACGGGAGTTGAAAGAGCTTTTGAGGGGGAACGAAAAGATGCTGATGCAGATTTTGCTTCTGCGAAAAAGAGTTTTCAGTCCATCGTTCAAGTGTTGGAAGCTTCTCGAAACCTACAGATCGTAAAACGAAAGTATGTTGACACTATTCCACTAACCGAGGTGGTACAACGAGTGGCTGAGAAAACAAACGACTTGGCGCTTCTTCAGGAAGCACGAGCCGTAGAAGTCCTTCTTGATTTAGTAGAAAAGAATCGAGCAAGCCTTGGGTTTCAGGTAGAAAAAACGGGCGTACAGACTTTTGATCGATTCGTTCTTCTTGATCGCCTTTTCTCATTGGGAACTGACAAAGAACCGTACTTTGGTGAAATACTGAAACAGAAATATATAATCTCCTTCTTACAGAGAATTCAAAATAACGAGCTCCGTATTGATCAGGTTCTCCTTTTGAATGAAGAAATGGAGAAGTTACCACACAATGAATTGGCTCGGAATTTCTTAGAACGAGTCGCCATTCTCTTTCCTCCTGATCTGCAAACAATGCTTGAGGAAAAGATTGAAAGCACGTTTTAAATCATTCCCGCAAAAGCTTCTGCTAACGTGACGCCTTTTTTGTCGAACAATATTTTCCCATCCTCGAGTCTGATAATACGAGGTTTCAAGGCTTCTACTAGGATTGGATCGTGGGTCGCGAACAAGGTGGTAATCTTTTTTTCTCTATGAAGCACGTGGAATAACGCGGCAATATCTTTTGAATTTTGTGGATCGAGGTTTCCTGTTGCCTCATCTGCTATAAGAATTTTTGGGTTGTGGATGAGTGCCCGCGCAACGGCTGTTCGTTGCTTCTCCCCCCCCGAAAGTGTGTCTGGGAACTGATCTCGCTTCTCCCAGAGATCAACGAGTTTAAGGAGTTCTGGAACCTTCCTGGAAATTTTTTCTTCTTCCCCGCAAACTTCCAAAGCGAAGGCCACGTTTTCGAAAACTGTTTTCTGAGGAAGGAGTTGAAAGTCTTGAAAGACGACTCCTATTTGTCGACGATATTTTTGAAGATTGGAATAGGAGAGTTTTTCTAAAGCAAAATCATCAAGCTGAATCGATCCCAATGTTGGTTTGAGTTCGCCCAAGAGAAGTCGAAAAATAGATGTCTTCCCCGTTCCCGATGCCCCAAGGATGGCCACCATTTCTCCGGGAGCGACTGTGAAGTTTATATTTTTCAAAACTTCTTTTTTCTGGAGGGAAAGAGATACGTTTTGGAATTCCAACATCCTTGGCATTATCAGGGTTGGAATCGGTTTTGACAATTTTTCTTTGCAAGGCCTTTTTTTGGCGCTCATTATTTGTTGCAATACTCTTGCATTTTCCTTTGCTTTTGCTAGGTTCGATTCCGATGGATTTTTTAACCCAATCCGAATTAGCATTCGTACAAAAAAGATGGCGGCTTACAGCCGGTGTTCGGAATGTACTGCTTATTCTTTCCAGCAGCCTGACACCGTTGTCGGTGCAAGACATTGGAAAAAAATTAAAAGCACAAGATCATCCTGTTGATGCGACTACTGTTTACCGTATTTTGGAGCGACTCAAAGAATGCCGTCTTATTCATACGTTACATGAAGGACGCTTTGTAAAATGCTCTGACATGAGTAATCCGAAAGCACATCATTTTTTGCGTTGTAAGAAATGCAATAGCGTGGAAGAAATTTTTCTTGATTACAAAAAATCCATTGCCTCACAACTGGCTTCTGAAAAAAACTTTCTGTTAACCGACGTAGACCTCGAGTTTTGGGGGGTTTGCCAAGGTTGTACAATAAAATAGTTCAACCGTGATGTTGACTTTTACGAAGGCTTTTGTAGAATACCTTTAGAGAATTTACCTTTTTCTCAAGACACGACTTAGACTATGAAAAACTTACCTTTCTTTCTCCTCATCCCTTTGCATGCAGGAGGATAATTTAAAGTAGCGTACTTGAGGGAGAGGGTTTTATTTATACCCTTTTCTCCATGGAAATGATTATTGCCGGAATCGGCGGTTTATTGCTCGGAGGCGGGATCAGCTTCGCTGTTTTTCGTCCCAAAACCAAGCAAATAGAATCGCACGCTCGACAAGAAGCCGAGCGACTACGAAAAAAGGCTGAGCAAGAAAGTGATAGAACACTTACTGATGCTCGTGCGCATGCCCAAAAATTGCGCCAACAAGCTCAAGACGAAGAGACGAAGTCTCGTCAACGAATCGATAACCTTCAAGCGCAGGCTGATGAACGTGTCTCCAAGCGTGAACAGGTACTCGAACAAAAAGTAGAGCGAACGGAAGAAGCGAAAGAAAAGTATGAACACGCTATCGATCAGTACGCGAAACAAAAAGAAGAGTTTCAACAAGGACTCGACAAGCAAAACGAGGAACTCGAACGAGTTGCGAAGTTGTCCAAGGAAGAAGCAAAGAAAGAGCTCTTCGATCGAATGGAAAAACAAGTCGATGAAGAATTGGCTGAAACACTTCACAAGAAAGTGGAACTCATGCGACAAAATGCGGATGATGAAGCCGCAAATGTTATCGTTCAATCCGTTCAACGCTTTGCCTCTACAACAACAAACGAAAACACAACGACTGTTGTGAAAATTGAAAGCGAAGATATCAAAGGAAAGATTATCGGTCGAGAAGGACGAAATATTAATGCCTTCGAAATGATGACCGGAGTAGACGTTATTATCGATGATGCGCCGGGAACCGTAACGATTTCAAGTTTTGATATGTTCCGTCGATACGTTGCAAAGATTGCTTTAGAGAATTTGATTAAGGATGGACGAATTCACCCATCACGAATCGAAGAGTCTGTGAAGCAAGCACAAGACAGCGCTGATAAACTCATCTTGGAAATCGGGCAAAAGGCCTGCCAAGATTTGGGAATTGCAAACTTGTATCCAGAACCAATTTTGAAATTGATTGGACGACTTCGATTCCGAACGTCTTACGGACAGAATGTATTGAGTCACTCTATTGAGGTGGCATTCATTTCTGAAGCCATTGCGACTCAACTCGGAGGCAGTGTTGATCCCGAAGTTTGTAAAAAAGCAGGACTCCTCCACGACATTGGAAAGGCGGTGTCACACGAAGTAGAAGGAGGACACGCTATTATCGGAACTGAGATTCTTGAAAAATTCGGTGTTGATAAACGAGTTATCACAGCGATGAAATCTCACCACGAAGATTTCCCATATGAATCTGTTGAAGCGAGAATCTTGCAAGCAGCGGATGCGATTAGTGCATCTCGACCAGGCGCTCGACGAGAGACGTTGGAAAAATACATCAAACGTCTAAAAGAACTCGAATCAATTGCTGGAAGCTTCTCTGGAGTTGAGAAGGTATACGCGATTCAAGCGGGACGCGAGGTGCGAGTCTTCGTAAACGCAAAAGAAGTCGACGACAAAAAAGCTGAGAAATTGGCATATGAAGTCGCTCGAAAAATCGAGAAAGATTGCGACTACCCAGGAGAGGTAAAAGTTGCCATCCTTCGAGAGAACAGGTTTGAGGGCATTGCGAAATAGTTATTTAAGTGGGATACGTATCCTAAGGATACGTATCCTATTTTTTTTATACTTTTTTAAATCGCATTCTCCACACAGAAGATCCCTCTTTTATCTTTGCCTGCTCCCAGTCGGTTTGTGTGTCGTAGGGAGAGGTTGAGAATCTTTCAATGGAGGAATAGGGAGACTCTTCCACCACTTCCAACGTTTCATTAAAGAGGAACTCTTGATCCGTTTGAAAGATAAAGTCCGTTCGACCATCAAGCCACTGGGAACAGTCTTCAAGAAATTTAGAATTTACGAAGCGTCGTTTTTTATGCTTTTCTTTGAACCACGGATCGGGAAAATTAACGAAAATTTCTTCAACGAGCGCGCCTTGCTTTTGACAGGGTTCAACGATGGCACGAAAGTTTCGCCCCGCGTCTCCGTCGAATACGACGACATTCTTTACGTCGGCAAACTTTGTTCTCAATTTCTCTGCCAGTGGCACGCGAATTTCAAAGACGATGAAGTTCTTCTCTGGAAATTTTTCAATCAATACTTCTACAAATTCTCCTTTGCACGCCCCGACATCAATAATGACAGGATGGTCATTCCCAAAGCCTGCAAAGGAAAATTCCTTTGTAATCGCGAGTGGGTTTACGTGCGGTCGGATTCGTTTTGGCATCGGTAGGAGTGTAGGAATTTTGACAAAAAACAAAACCCCTCTTTTTTTATTGACGAGAAATCGCTCTCGCAGTACGATGAAAGCGAAATGATGACAGCTTCTCACCACCATCGCCCAGTCGGAAAAGGACGAAAAGAAGTTTAAAAAAAACCGAAATTTTTGTATTCTCCTGTAGCGAAACTATGGGATTTTTCGTTCATTACTTCTCTCAACTATGACAACTCAACAATCAATACCATTTCTCGAAAAAAACGATCCTCAAATCGCTGATGCCATCCGTGGCGAAGAGCGAAGAGAATCTGAAGGATTAGAACTGATTCCAAGTGAAAACTATGTATCTCGTTCGGTGCTAGAAGCCGATGGATCCGTCTTTACGAATAAATACTCTGAAGGATACCCAGGACGTCGATACTACGGCGGACAGGACTACACAGACGTTATCGAACGCATTGCGATCGAACGGGCGTGTAAGCTCTTTGGGTGCAAATACGCGAACGTCCAACCTCTCTCTGGAGCGCCTGCGAATGTGGCGATGTACTTCGCTCTCGCCGAACCAGGAGATACCATCCTCGGAATGGATCTCGGGCATGGAGGACACCTCACACACGGTCACCCTGTGACACATCTGGCGAAGATCTTTAACTTCGTACGATATAAAATGAAAGATCCAGAAACTGGAGAAATTGATTACGAAGCACTCCGTGAAACGGCACTCCGTGAAAAACCAAAAGTCATCTTGGCTGGGTTTTCTGCATACAGTCGTGAACTCGATTACGCGAAATTTGTAGCGATTGCAAAAGAAGTCGGCGCGATCACTGTCGCTGACATGGCCCATATTGCTGGACTGATTGCGGGAAAGGCCGTACGCAATCCATTCGATGATGGATTCGATGTGATTACCACAACAACGCACAAAACATTGCGAGGTCCTCGAGGAGGAATGATTCTCACGAGGGATAGTGAAGAAATAGCGAAAAAAATTGATAAATCTATTTTCCCAGGACTTCAAGGGGGACCACACATGCACCTCATTGCAGCGAAGGCGGTGGCATTTGGAGAAGCAATGACACCAGCATTTCAAGAATACGCACAACAGATTTTGAAAAATGCGAAAGCAATGGAAAAGGTTTTCTTAGACAACAACATTCGACTCCTCGGAGGCGGAACCTCTAATCACCTGCTTCTGGCAGATGTTTTTGGAAGTTTAGGGGTAACTGGAAAAGAAGCACAAACTGTTCTCGATGAAGTTGGAATGACGCTTAATATGAATTCGATTGCCGATGATCCGAGGAAGCCAATGGATCCTTCTGGAATCAGATTTGGAACACCAGCGATTACGACTCGTGGATTTAAAGAAGCTCACTGTGCTCGTGTTGCAGAACTTATGATTGAGGTGCTCAAGGACAAAGATAATCCGACGCTCAAGAAAAAGGTTCGTGAAGAAATCCGAGACCTCTGTCTTCGGTTTCCGATTCCAGACATCATGGTCTAAGAAGTTTTACTTCTCATATATATAAATCTTTCCCTTTCCAACCGGCTCAGTGTGAGTCGGTTTTAAGGATGGTAGCTGAAATCCGTTTGAAACAATCCGGCATCCAGGTTTGAGTTCTTCCCATTTTTCCGTGTAAATTCTTTTCATAGCTTCGGGAAGGAGGTAGCAAAAAATTACATCCGCATCAGATAAATCTACCGTAAAAAGATCCTTGGATTGGAAATCGATATTCGTTTTGAGGAGCGTATTTTTTATTTGGGCGAAGAGGATGGCGGGCTTCACGAGGTCATAGCCTCGACAATACGCCCCTGAAGTACTTTTCATAACTTCGAATAAGATAGATCCTGTTCCACATCCGAGATCGTACACAATGTCCCTCTGATGGATTCCCGAAAGCTCAATCATTTTTTTTGTCACTTTTTTGGAAGTGGAAACAAGCGGGGCTCCGTAAAAAAACATCCCCCATGCCATCCATACCCCAAACACAATTGCTCCTAGCAGAATGATTCCGAAGAGCGTTAAAATAACATTTGTTATCATTGTCCGAAGTTTTGCCAATATTCAATTTCTGGATCGTTCCCTTGATTTGGAACGAATGGGAATTCTAAATTCTGTACCTTTTTGTGTGCGTCCTGAAGTTCTGAAATTACTTGCTGACGATCTTCTTCTGATACTTCCAATTGCCTCTGCCCAATCTTTCCAGTGTGATCTGATGATGTGAGGAATTCAAGCTCACAGACGTCTACTGACCATCCGAGGTCTTTACTATTTTGAGCCAGAAGGTCGTAGAAAACCAGTTGTCTCCACAAAGATTCGCCCTTTGTAATGGCCCGTGGCTTTCCAGATTTGTAGTCCACAATTTTTACTTTTGTTTTTCCTTCATCGAGAAAGTCGACGCGATCCATCTTCCCTGTGATACGAATATCATCAATCGCGGGATTGTATTTACTGAACGCAAACTCAATCAAAGAATCTTCTTTGAATGCCTCTTTTCGTTTTTCGAAATAATTCTCCAAGACTTCTTTTCCGTGATCCAACCATTTTTCAAATTCCTTTTTTTCGAGATTTTGTCCTCGGAGCGCTCGCTCGAATTCGCTCAAAAGGAGTGATTGTGTTGGGAGTTCTTTCGTTCGTTTATACATTTCCAAAAATCGCTCAAGCGCCTCGTGGAGTGAGACACCGAGTGCGAGCTGTGGCAATGGACGACGTGGAAATCGAAGCAATCGTTGATAGAGAAATTTTCTCGGACAATCTAAATACGTTTGCAAACTCGTCGCCGACCAAACGAAATCTTTCACTCGTGCTTGGAGAATTTCTTTTTCTTGCGCGGTGAACAATGGTTGTTCTTTTGTCGAAAGAAAAACCGGAAGCAGTTTTTGAACGGACTCTTCTGTCTTGTCTCGCGGGAGCAGAGTACAAACTGAATCGGGAATTTCGTGCCAAAATTGTGATGGATTTTTTTCTCTCCCAGAGAAATCGGTCGCACTGTAGGACAAGAAAATTTCTTTTCTCGCTCGAGTCATCGCTACGAAAAACAAACGACGTTCGTCTTCATTTTCATCGTGTTCTTCATGGAAAAGTTGTGGCAATGCAATTCCGTTTCTGGCTCTATTATTACCCCACACACGATCAAGCAGTCCTGGAAGAAAGACGATATCAAACTCTCGCCCCTTCGATCCATGAGCGGTAAGAATGTGCACAGCCCTCTGGTCAGCGGGCAAGGAATTGGGTCTGACTGGAATGCCCAACTGTGCATGAAGATCAATTCGTTCAAGAAGGTCTGAAAGCTTTTCACATTTTTGTTCCCGCGCCCATTCGATAAATTTCCGAATCATCTGCCAGTCTTCTGAAGATGTTTCGTTATCTTTTTGTGAAATAAATTCGGCGAGTCCTGATTCGTATAATAATTTTTCAATCAACACTTCTGGACGACAGTGCCAAAATTGTTGGCGAGAGTTAATGATAAGATTGAAGATGTTTTCCAAGCTTTCATCGCTCTCCGATTCTCGCTCAAGAAGGGCGATAACCGATGTTTTTTCTTCGTTTCGTTTGAGGGATAGTTGAAGCAGTTTTTCTCCAGAGATTCCAAAGAATTGTGTATGAAGAAGCTCCATCATTTTTTCATCGTTCCCCGGATCAGCGAAAATTTCCAACATTAAAATGAGGATTCGTATCCATTGGTCTTCAAATATATTTTGAAAAATTTGAGCCGAAACAGGAATCCCAAACTTTGGGAGTTCGCGCGCAATTTCCAAAACTTCTGCATTTTTCCTGCATAAAATCGCAATTTCACCAGGCGCTGTTCCCTCTTTTAATGACTGCTGAATGCGTTCCACAAGGAATCCAAGTTCGCTCAGTCTCGCTCCAAATACGGCTTTGTGAATTGTTCCCGCAAAATCTTTATTGGCCCCACTCGCGGTTAATTTTTTGTCGGCATCGGCTCGAGTTTTATTATTCGCAATAGAAGCAAAGGCTCCGTCGAGAATATTTTGAGCAGATCGGTAGTTTTCGGTGAGCGTGATTTGCTCGTGTGAGGGGAAGTGTTTTTGGAATTCAAAAATGTTCTCCACACTCGCCCCCTGAAATCGATAAATCGCTTGATCATCGTCTCCCACGGCGAAGATATTAGGATCGTCATGGAAGTCGCTGAGTGCCCACAGGAGCTCGTTTTGTACAGAATTGGTGTCTTGGTACTCATCGACCAAAACCCACTGAAATCGCTCCGCTAAATCGAGTCGCAAATTTTCATTTTCTTTTACTTCTCCAATCACCCACATGAGCTGATCATCAAAATCAAAGAATCCTTTTTCTTTCATCTTCGCTTCATACACATCCCAAAAATCTGCCAGCTCTTCCATACGTCGAATTTTACGATCGATCTCTTCTCTTTTTTTTGGTTTGAAATCGCCCTCTTTAAATTCGCTAAATTTTCGTTTGTAGAAATTTTCTGGATCTTCTTCGAGTCGTTTCTTCTCATCGGGAATAAGGGTTCGAAGACCTTCTGCGGAAATGTTTTCTCGTTTGAGCTTTGAAATAGCGCTCAAAATATCGTGCCGAAAGATAAAATCATCCCAGACACTGGAGAAGAATTCCCATTTTTTTGATTGTACGGATGCTTGGAATGCGAGTGCTTTTTGGAGATCATCAGCTACTTCCCGTGTTCCTCGTTTCGTTTCAAAGTATTCTGGATACTCATCCATCACCCACTGGCAAAATCCATGAAATGTGGAAATTTTCACCTTGTACGCTTCGTTCCCGATGCTTGACTGAAGCCGATCTCGCATTTCGGTCGCTCCGGCCTCAGTAAACGTGAGGCAGAGGATGTTGTGTGCATGTGCCCCTACATCTTGTTGCAGGAGGTGTGCGATACGCGCTGTAAGAAGATGTGTCTTTCCCGTTCCTGGCCCCGCTAAAACCAAAATCTGTCCGTAGACCTTTTCCACCGCTTTTCGCTGGGCGGGATTGAGGTTTTTGAGAAAATCCGTAGATTGAGACATATGGGAAAAATGATTTCTTTTTGCGTGATTCTTTGTACACTTTTTTCGATGGGATGTGAACACACAACTTCAGAAATTCTTCACACTTCGCACGAGTTGGAAACCGCAACCGTGCAAATCGGGGAACAATCATGGAATGTTGAAATAGCGCGGACGCCTGAACAACGACAACAAGGACTTATGCTCCGCGAATCGCTTGAAGCAGGAACAGGGATGTTGTTTAAATTCGAGGAAGAAGATTTTCACGCCTTTTGGATGAAAAAAACACTCATCCCACTGGATGTCATTTGGATTTCTGCAGATATGAAAGTGATTGATGTACAGACACTCACCCCTTGTGAAGTTGAAGAGTGTCCAAGCTTTCAACCTGCTGAAAAAGCGCTCTACGTACTTGAAGTAGGTGCTGAATCATTTGAAGGATTGGTAGATGACTCTGTCTTGCTTAGATAATGATATATATCGTCTCCTCTAAAAGTTAACTGCCCGGGAAGTGGGTGTTTATCATTTAATATTTTTGCAATCTTTGCATTGTTATTCTCTTCTGAAAGAAGAGAAATTATCTTCTCCCCAAGTTTATTGTCTTTTATAAAATCTTGTTTTGAGAATCTGTTTTTCAGATATCCAGATCTTTTTAGATCTCGAATGTGTGACAAAACTGCACTTTCTTCTCTTTTTTTAAACCTTGCGACTCCTTCTCTATTGAGAAATATCTGCACTAATTTCTCATTTGAAGTAATCCCATAACGCCGATTAAGAAATCGTAAATATCTATTTTCAAGTTCCTCCCAAGGAGTGTGGTTTTCTTTTTGAGGATTGGCATAGAATGTCCGCGTGTCTTCAAGACGCTTTCCTTGCTTATCACAATATTCAGGATCAATCCCTTCTAGGGAATCCAAAAATTCCTTTGTTTTATGATGGACTTGTACACATCCTTTTAGAGCCGCTGCTATATATCTTCTAAGCGTCCCCGGGTTTTGTCTTAAAATTCGCTCCAATCTTTCGTCATGTGATTCCTCTATTCTTTTTGTTGCTTCTTCTCGAATTTTTTCGGCTACCTTTGTTAAATTTTCACCAACAGCTCCCTCGTAGATATCCAACAACATCTCTCCAAAAATTTCTTGTAGATCTGAAGCTATTTGAAATTTCCCAGGCCGATTAAGCTTTAATGGGTTAGATGGCCAAATTTCTTTCGCTCCTTCTTCCATATTTGGAAAATACAAAGTTCTCAAAATTCGTCAACCTCTCTTTTATATTTTTTTAATTTCAATTCGCTTTCTACCAGCGAGTTTTCTACAATACCCCCGACATGGATAAAGCTTACGATCACAATTCGACGGAAGATGGAATCTACCAATCTTGGGAAGACTCTGGAAATATGCGTGCAGACAACACTTCTGACAAAGAACCTTTTACTATTGTACTTCCTCCGCCAAATGTGACGGGGCAATTACACCTTGGTCATGCGGCGATGCTCGCGATTGAGGATATTATGATCAGGTACCAGAAGATGACGGGGAAAGAGGTTCTCTGGCTACCAGGAACTGATCATGCCGCGATTGCGACTGAGAACGTGGTACTCAAGCACTTGGGAATTCAAAGCCGAGAAGAAATGGGGCGAGAAGAATTTTTGGGAGAGTGTCGAAAATTTGCGCAAGAAAAACACGATCGTATCGTGCATCAAATTAAAAAAATGGGGGCGTGGCTCGACTGGTCACGTGAAGCCTACACGTTTGATGATGAACGAAATCACTCCGTAAATACGATTTTTAAAAAATTATACGATGACGGACTTATTGTTCGCGGACATCGGATGATTAACTGGTCGGTGGGGGCGCAGTCAGTTATTGCTGATGATGAAGTGGAATGGGAAGACAACGAAGGTGAGTTCTATGACATCCAATGTGGACCATTTATTATTGGGACATCTCGTCCTGAAACGAAATGTGCCGACAGTCCCGTTGTGATTAATCCCGCAGCAAATTACGTAAAAGCAGAAAAGGAAACTGACAAGTCTCCTCTCATTATCTCGAAGCACAAATGGGATGACGGAGTGCATTTCCAGAATGAATATGATTTGAAGGAAGTGATCAAAGGAAAGAAATTAGAGGGTATGGAATTCGAGTTTGAGACGTATGCGGGAGTGCGAAAATTCTACGTGTTGGTCGATGAATGTGTCGATCCAAAGTTCGGAACGGGAGCCATGACGATTTCAACATCTCACTCCTTGGAAGACTACGAACTCGCTCAGAGACACGATTTACCAATGTTGCAGAAGATTGATTTCGAAGGAAAGATGACCGCTGTTGCCGGCCCATGCGAAGGTATGACGGTAGCGGAAGCCCGAAAAGAATCGGTAAAGCACATGGAAGAAAAAGGGCTTTTGATAAAAAGAATTCCGTATTCAAATCGTGTTCCAAAATGTTACCGAAGTGGATGTGTTATCGAGCCGATGATTTCTCCGCAGTGGTTTGTGAGTGTAGAGAAAGAATTTACCGACAAATTCACAGGAAAGAAAACGACATTAAAAAAACTCACTCAAGAAGCCGTTCGCGGCGGCGATGTAAAAATTATTCCAAAGCAGTTTGAGAAAACTTATTTCCAATGGATCGATAATCTTCGTGATTGGTGCATCTCTCGTCAAATTTGGTGGGGACATCAGATCCCAGTGTGGTACGACGAGAAGGGAATGATTGCAGAGGTTGGGAAAAGAAAAAGCGTCTATTTCATACGACATGGAGAAAGTGAAGGAAATGCACAAGGGTTTATTCAGGGGCAACAAGAAGGAAACCCTTTAACAGAAAAAGGACGAGATCAGGTGAAAAAAAGTGCTCAATCACTAGTAGGAAAGACTTTCAAAAAAATTATTTCCTCTGATCTAAAGCGAGCAAAGGAGTCTGCTGAAATTCTAAAAGAAGAACTTGGCATTGATGCAGAAATTGAAATCTGGCCAGAATTGCGAGAATGGAACACTGGAACCGCAACTATGAAATCTATTAAAGAAGTTTTTGGAACCGACAAATTTCCCTATGACAAAATGGCGGAGAAATTTGAAGCTGGGGAGTTCGGACCCGAGGCGGAGACTTTAGAAAAGTTGTTAAAAAGAGGGAAAACCGTCCTCAAAAAATTAGAGAAAGAACACGATGTTCTCGTTATTGCTCACGGAGGTCTTCTTGGAACTATGAAGAAATTCACGCAAGACGGACACCTAGAAGGTCTTTCTACTTTCTTCAAGCAACAATGGGATCCAAAAAATTCTGCTGTTATCGAATTACCAACGTCATATCTTAAGCAAGACAAAGACACGCTCGATACATGGTTCTCTTCGGCCCTATGGCCACTCTCAACGCTCGGTTGGCCAAACGAAGAAGATGCTGATTTTAAAAAATTCCATACCACCGACGTCCTTGAAACAGGGCACGACATTCTCTTTTTCTGGGTGGCGCGAATGATTATGTTCGGACGATATGCGACTGGAAAATACCCATTCGAAACTGTGTATCTTCACGGGATGGTGACCGACGAACATGGGAAAAAAATGTCTAAATCTAAGAACAATGGAATCGATCCACTCGAAATGATTGATGAGTTTGGGGCTGATGCCGTTCGACTGAGCTTGGTAATCGGAACAAGCCCAGGGAATCCAATCCCAATCGGAAAAGCAAAAATCGGTGGATACCGAAACTTTGTGAACAAACTCTGGAACGCAGGACGATTTGTTCAGATGCAGTTGGAAGATGGCGAATCTGGAAACGCTGAACCAAAAAGCTTGGCCGATAAATGGATTGCATCTCGGTTTTCTACTGTTTCAAAAGAAATTGCAACACACTTGCAAAAACATGAAATATCTATTGCAGGAGACAAGATTTACCACTTCGTGTGGGATGAATTCTGCGACTGGTACATCGAAGCGAGCAAAGTGGAAAAAAATCCAGCATTCTTGAAACACATCTTCCTTGAAATCCTGAAACTCACCCATCCTCTCTGTCCATTTATCACGGAGAAGCTTTGGGGAGAACTGGCAGACGATGGATTTTTGGTGGATCAGGAATTTCCTATTTCAGATTTTGCAGACAATGGCGCTGAAAAATCATTCTCATTGATTCAAGAAGTTGTGACAGAAATTCGTCGAGTTCGAGCGGATAACCAGCTCAATCCAAAGGAAAAGCTTTCCTTTTCTACTGAATATAGTCTCAACGAGCCACTTATTGAAACTCTTGCAAACGTGAAATCTCGATTCCTTGATGTAAAAATGACTACAAAAATTGTAGTAGGAGGACATGAAATTTTTATTCAAATTCCTGTTGATGAAAAACGTATCGCTCGTGAAAAAACTGCGCTTGAAGGGCAGATCAAATCTCTCGAGGTTCGTCTCGGGAATAAAGGATACGTCGATAAAGCGCCCGCGCATTTGATTGAACAAACAAACAAAGAACTCGAGGAAGCGAAAGAAAAGCTTAAAAAACTTTCATGAAAAAACTGATTGCTCGTGCAATAGCAGAGTTAAAAACGTTTGAGGATCGAACGAAGTTTTTTGGAACCATTCAGTCTCTAAAACTTCCCCTCACCCTCTCCACGATGAAAAGAATCGTGTGGATGCTTGCTGTGGTGGCCTGCGTTTATCTCTTCATTGCAAGTGTTATCAGTCGCTCCTATGCCATCAGTGCTTCTGGGAATCTGGCCTGGGGATTACTGGTCTTTGTCATGTTTATCTATCCCGTCAGTACGATATTGCCTCGCACAAAAATCATTTCCCAACTCGTCCTTTTGCGAAAAGAAACGGGGATTCTTGTTTTTGTTTTCGTTCTTCTCCATGCCTTTTTCTTCCTCTGGAAAATAAACGGATGGGGAGATATTCCTTTCCATATGTTTAAAAACTTCAGTCTTTCGACTGGATCGTTGGCGTTTCTCATTATGATTCCTCTTACCCTTACCTCATCCTCATGGGCGATGAAAGCAATGGGGTACAAGGCCTGGAAAATCCTTCACAGCACGGCTTATCTCGTATTTGTTTTGACGGCGCTTCATATCGCCACAAGCGAATGGAAATCAGAAGGAGAACTCGAAGGCGGTCCAATTTTGTTACTTTTAATATACCTCGGACTCCGATGGTTTCTGTGGTGGAAAAAGAAACAAAAGTAATCTTACTTCTGCGTCAGTTCAAACACTTTTTGTATAATCTTTGCCGCTTCAGCCCTGAGGATTGAATTCTTTGGTTTGAATGTTCCGTCTGGATATCCACTGATAATTCCGATTTTTTTCGCGTGTTGAATCACGTGGAGATTGGGCGAATGGAAATCGACATCAACAAAAGAACTCCTCACTGGACCCGTTGGAACATCGACATCAAATATTTCAAAGATTGCCCGAAGGACATCAACTCGATCCGCCTTCTTGTCTGGGTTCGGATGATCTGCCCACATAGTCAGTCCCATCGCCTCCCCCATCGCCATCTCAGATGCTGCCCAGTGACCTTCTGCATATGGATTTTCGGATTCCATCTCTACGACAAATGGCACATCTCCGATCTGGAACAACATGTTGGTAATCTCCGCTTTTGTCACGGGATCTCCAGGACCAAAGAGCCCTGTTTCGTTTCCGTTGTCATCGAGATATCCTCCGATAATGCCAAGGTCTTGAAGGAATTTTACGGGTCCCAAAAACCACGCTTCTTCATCGACATCAATGAATGGAATCTCTCCTACTCTGAATTTTTCTTTTGCAGAATTAATCCGCGCTTCCACGACAAGCGAGTTGAGGAGTTCGATTTCTTGTTCAAGTCGTACTCGATCTGACAATGCTTGTGTGAATTTAAGAAAGTTCCCAATGTAGGCAATAAGCTCTCTCCGGGGCGTGGGTTTAAAATTGTACTGATGGAGTACGAATGAAATTTCGGTTAATCGTTCTGCTCCATTGTCGCTAATTCGTGGACGAACAGCATTGAGTTCAATGTGTTTTACATCAAAGAGTTCCACCGCTTGCCTGAAGTTTGAAACGCGTGGCACTTCCGTTGGAAAACACTCCCCTTCGTGCCGTCTGAACACACCTTCTTTTCGAGTGAGAAAGCACATGTTGTCATACGTCCATCCATCCGTTCCGCACACGAATTCTTTCTCCGTTGGACACGGTTCTGCTTTGGGAATACTCCATTTCTGACAGGCGCCTTCATGAAGAATCTTTACGTCTTTTTGAAACGGGAAGCATCGATTGTAATAGGTTTTTCCATCGGTTCCACACACCGGATCTTCTCTCAAATTGCACTCTGTTGAGGGGCTATCGATGTGGTTTCCGAGAATGATTTTATTCGCAGTAATGGGGAAGTCTCCCTGAAACCACGTCTCAAGATCACGGAAATCACTTTCTTCTGTGAGTAAGAAATCTGGGTTCGGAATAGAGAACTGATGCTCGCCCGAAAACGTTCCCATTGAGGTGTCCGCTAATACTCGGAGTTCCGTTGTTTTCTCGTCTGGGAGCCAAACGTCGAGGTTCGCAAACTGCATCACGTCGCTGTCGGCTAATGCCATTTTTCCAAGTGATTTGTTTCCCTGCATCAATTCATATCGAACAAATTGATCCCGATTATCTCCTTTGTGAAGAAACCGAAGCTTCTTCAGTGTTACCCCCTCTGCATTGTGTCCCGTTGGGAGAAGCCATATCCGTAAAATCTCTACATTTTCTTCCCCTGGTTCGATTCGTTGTGTTGGTAAATTGTTTGAACTCAAGCTCACTTCCAACTCAGGACGAACAGCCGCAAAAGCGCTTGAAATAAGGAACAGCACCCCGAATGCAATTACATATTTTTTCATCAAGTTTAACTTTACACTCTTTTGGAAAAAAGCAAAACGCGAACAAAACTGGGAATAAAACTAGAACGGCAAATCCTCAACTGAGGGTTCTCCTAAGTCCGCTGGCGCTTCTTTCGCAGGAGCAGATTCTTTCTTTTCTTGGTTTGGTTTCCAGTCATCAACCTGCAAGTAATGAGTCATTCCACTCGCACTTGGTTCTCGTCGTTCACAGACTTTTACGTTTACCCACCCATTATCAAGATTTTGTTGCATCGCTTGCACGTCGCTCTCTGAAATGCTCAGCTTCATCATGTCTCCGAAGCGAGTTGTTATTTTCTTTCCGTTTCCGCAATACACTTTTTCGTCAGCCATGTTTAAAAATTAATCGAAAGGAGTGTACTTATTTTTTTGAGAAGCGCATCCGAAAATTAGACTTTTTCCCGACAGTTTTCGACCCACTCTTTATTTTCAAGATACCATTTAATGGTCATTGGCAGGGCTTCTTCAAAGGTGTGTCGCGGTCGCCACCCAAGCTTCGCTGCAATCTTGTTTGCATCCATCGCATATCGTCGATCGTGTGCCTTTCTGTCTTTTGTGAATTTAATTTGAGAGGTAGATCCGGGAACATTTGCGAGAATGAGTTCTGCAATTTCAATATTATTTTTTTCGTTGTGCCCTCCAATATTCCAGACATCGCCTGAGTCTGATTTTTCAAAGGCGAGAAGAATCGCTTCGCAGTGATCCTCAACATACAACCAATCTCGAATATTTTTCCCATCTCCGTACAAAGACAAGTCTTCACTTCCCATCGCTTTAAACAGAAAGAAAGGAATCAGCTTTTCAGGGAATTGGTATGGCCCGTAATTATTTGAACATCGGGTAATAATCGCATTGAGTCCGTAGGTTTCTTGCCAGCTGAGCACGAGCAGGTCTGCTGATGCTTTGGCTGCCGCATACGGGCAGTTTGGCGCGATTGGGGTGTCTTCCTTGAAGTAGTCTGTTGAACCGTCTCCTAAGTCCCCATACACCTCATCGGTCGAAACTTGGTGGTATCGTTTAATGTTGTATTTCCGTGATGCCTCAAGCAGTGTGTGCGTCCCCACAATGTTTGTTTGGATAAATGGATTGGAATCTTCAATTGATCTGTCCACGTGTGTCTCTGCCGCGAAGTGAATTACTCCGTCGAACTCCTCTGTTGCGAACAATTGATCTACGAATTCCACATCGGCGATATCTCCCTGAATAAACGTGTATCGAGGGTCATTTTCGATGTCTCGTAAGTTTTCTAAATTCCCCGCATAAGTCAGTTTATCAAGATTTACGATTTGGTAATCTCGGTTCTTCAAGAGGTGATGAATGAAGTTCGATCCGATAAATCCTGCGCCACCTGTTATGAGTAATTTTTTCATCGCTGGGAAACTATCATATTTTCAAAAAAAAATCTTTGAAATCTTTGAGAAAACGCGTATAAGTTTTCCGTTCTTCTTGCGCCTTTTAACCTGGGGCCCCCGAAAAATCGAAGATTTTATGGGGAGAGGAGGAGATGACGAAATAAGCGAAGTTCTGCACCGCAGAACGAAGCAATGAAGTCTTCGACGACGAGCCGCCTTAGCTCAGAGGTAGAGCACATCCATGGTAAGGATGGGGTCTCGGGTTCAACTCCCGAAGGCGGCTCCAGTGAAATTAATATGAAAACTTATCTCTTTGTCCTCGGTAGAAACCCGATTCTCTCTCGGAGTGAATTGGAACCTTTTTGTGACGAAGTGCTGTATGCGGAAGATAAATCATTGATGCTGGTGGAGAATATAAAATTTGAAAATCCACGAGACTTGCCGAAATCACCCGAACAAATTTTCCTCGATCGACTCGGGGGAACGATTCGTATGGGAGAAGTATTGGGGGAATGTAAAAGTGAAAAAGAAGTACAAGACAAGATCATTGAGCAAATTCAGTCAGACAAACCCGAAGGAAAGGTGCAACTTGGTGTCTCTGCGTGGGGATGCGGAAACACATTTCTCAGACACTTTCTTCCAGAAATGAAGAATGCGCTGAGAGATCAACACGACCGAAATTGTCGTATCGTAAATGCGCCTGGGAAGAATCTTGATTCAGGAAAAATCTTTGGAGAAAAGTTATTGAAAAAAGGATTTGAGTTCTTGGTGTGGAAACGAAAAGATTCTTTTCTTGTGGCAAAGACGGCCGCAAATCAGAACTTGAGAAACTACGTCCTGCGAGACCGAGATAAAGATTTCCGAGATGCACGCATGGGAATGTTGCCTCCAAAGGTAGCTCAGATTCTTCTCAATCTTGCAAACCCTGAGTGGGAGGACGTTGTCATTGATCCTTTTTGCGGAAGTGGAACGGTGAATATTGAAGCCGCGATTACGGGGTACAAAACTATCGGTTCTGATCTTGATGAAAAAAGAACGGGAAAGGCGAAAGAGAATTTTGAACAAATGTCTGACAAATTTCGATACGATATAACCAGTGGTGAATTTTTCGCAGGCGACGCAATGAAATTTCCTCTTAAGAAAGCGAGTGGAGTCATTGTTACAGAGGGGTTTTTGGGCGATGTATTTGAGAAGCACGCCACTCCACAATCAATCGCCGATGCCGGTCGGTTAATTCTTCGCATGTGGGAAAAAGTCTTAGCCCATCTTGAGGATTCGTCTGTACACACGATTGCTCTTTGCCTTCCTGCGTGGAAATTTAAAGGAAAAACAATCTCGATAAGCGAAGATTTATTTGCTAAAATAGAGAAAAGTTCTTATATTCCGTCCGCTCTTTTTGAAGGCAAACGCACGTTTATTTATTCTCGACCAGACAGCTTTGTAGGAAGAGAAATATGCGTCCTGAAAAAACGATCTTAAACATTCCCGGGTAGCTCAGTGGTAGAGCAATTGGCTGTTAACCAATTGGCCGCCGGTTCGAATCCGGCCCCGGGAGCCATAAAAAAAGAATCAACCCTTGCGGTTGGTTGTTTTTTTATTTGCACGCGAAGCGTGTCGAACCGAAGGTTCGATCGAAAGCCCAAATCTTTGATTTGGTGTTGAAGACTTCGGTGAGCCGAAGGTGAGCAAGAAGTATCCGCCCCCCCTCTTAAAAGTGTTCACCCCCTTTTCCCCTTGCTTATTTTTCCTACTTCTTTACCCTCTCCCTGCAATACGTTGTGTTTTAGAGAGTTTAGTAAATAAATTCCCACAAGGCCACTCTTGCAAAATTTATTTCCTAACCTCTTCTTATCATGAAAGGTACAATCAAAAAGATCTTGAATGGATTTGGATTCATCACTCCGGAAGGCGGAGACAAAGATGTTTTCTTCCACGCGAACGATCTCGCTGGTATCGACTTTGAAAGCCTAAAAGAAGGTGACGTTGTCACATTCGATATGGGTGAGTCCGAAAAAGGACCAAAGGCTGAGAACATTGCGCTTGCTACAGAGTAATTAAGCAATTGCACTCAAGAAAGACCGCTAGAATCTCTAGCGGTTTTTTTATTTCCCATTCCAAAACCCCATCCTTTCAGTACAATGTGAACGATGATTTTGAACTCAAAAATATTCCGAGCCTATGATATCCGAGGAGAAGCCTTCACCGATTTCGATGAAGATGGATTCTTCGTAATCGCACACGCTTTTTGCAAGTATATTGCAAAAAAACACGGACTCAAGAATCCGAATATTTTTGTCTCGGGAGATGCACGACTGTCAATGCCTGAACTCTATCCGGCGGTGATCACAGGGTTGAAATCTGCAGGAGCCAATGTTACCTGGGGTGGCGCTATTCCCACGCCTGTGAATTACTTTGCTTTTCATGAAGGCGGGTTCGATGCCTCTATTCAAATTTCAGCTTCGCATAATCCTGCTGACGACAATGGTCTCAAGTTGCTCGATAAAAACGGAGCGGTGTGTGGAGATGAAATTCAAGAGATACGAAAAATTGCAGAATGTACAGAGTGTCAGAAGTCGAAAGACTATGGTGTGGAATGTGAATCTGTCGACTTTTCTCTGCACTACGAACAAAAGCTCAAAGAAATCACGCCTTCGCAAGACCCCCTCAAGGTTATTATTGATTGTGGGAATGCCATTAGTGGGATGTTTTATCCGAATATTTTTCAGAAATTTGGACACGAAGTACGAGAACTTTTTTGCGATCTTGATACATCCTTTCCCAATCATCAACCAGACCCTGAACGATCGGAAAACCTGGGGCAACTTATCGAGGAAGTTCAAACCGAAGCTGCTGATTTTGGATTCGCGTTTGATGGCGATGGAGACAGGGTGGGTGTTATTTTAAAAGAAGGAACCATTCTTTCTGCAGATAAAATTCTCTTTATTCTTGTTTCTGACTTTCTTGTTCGAAATCCAAAAAGTCCAATTGTGATTGATGCGATGAGTTCTGCAACCTTGGCAGACAAAATTCGTAAAAAGGGAGGGGATCCTATTTTCTCAAAAACAGGACATTCTCACATCGAACACAAGATGGTGGAAGTTGGTGCCAAGCTTGCTGGAGAGCAGTCGGGACACTTTATGTTTGGGGAAGACTTCTACGGTCATGACGACGCCATGCTCGCTTCCCTGCGGTTTATCAGGGCTGTTGAAGACAATCACTCATTGCTTGAAGAGGTGACCAGTGGGTGGCCAAATCTGATTGAATTTTCTGAGAAATTTACTGCGCCCGATGAAACCAAGTTTCAAATCCTTGAGAAATATACAGAAGAACTCTTGAAACAATTCCCTGATGCCAGCACTCTCGATGGAATTCGAATTGATTTTGGAGATGGAGAATGGGCGATTGTCAGGTGTTCAAATACGTCTCCCAAAATTGCCATCCGAATCGAAGCAAAGGATCAAAAAAGTTTAGACACCAAAAAAGAACTGCTCGTCGGTGCGTTGGAAAAACTTCTCTAAACGTCGAGTCTTGCGAAGATTTCCTTCTCTACAAACTTCTTACTTCGTCCGTAGGTAAGCCGTGAAATTTGCTTTAGTGCTGTCGCCATTTCTGGATCTCCTTTTTCATCATATGGGTTCAGGGGAACAAGAGAGAATGGTCGCGAAGGTTGAGTGTCGACAGACAGCTTCAAAACAGATTTGTACTTGTCGATATTGATGAGATCTTGATCGGTAAAAACCGGCTCCATTTCTTTTGCCATGTACTCTGCGTCTTGCGCACCAATCTTGTAGGACATGATCGTTCCCACGTTTCCGAACACCGCATCTTTCAAATTCACACCACCTTTTTTAGTCTGTGAGGTATCGATTTGTCCGATGTACTGGTGAGCGATATTCAATGACAATCGGTACTTTCGAGCTTCAGACAAAATGGATTCAATCGAGTCTGTCACATAGTTCTGGAACTCATCGATGTACATAAAGAAGTCTTGGGGAGCAGCCCCTTGTGAGAGTTTTTTCTGTCGTCGAAGTGCTGCTGTTTGTAATTTTGATACGATAATAAGTCCTAGCAATTTGGAATTAATTTCTCCTGTTGATCCTTTGGAAAGATTCATGAGAAGAATTTTTCCGTCGTCCATTACTTCTGAGAAATCAAAGGCCGACTTGGTTTGTCCGATGATATTTCTGAGCATTCCATTGGTCGTAAATTGCCCAAACTTCGCGGCAAAGTACGGGATGATTTCTTGTTTTTCTCGAGCTCCTGTTTTGGCCATCTGGTTCGTCCAGAAGTTTTTCACGACAGGATTGGTCACATGTTTTACCTTTGCCTTTTGGAACGCATCGTCGGTAAAGAGTCTCATGATATCGGTCAGCGCGCCTCCGTTTGGATCGGCCATAAGCGTCAATACTCCGTTTCGGAAGTAGTCCTGAATTCGTGGACCAAAGACTTCCTCGTCAAAAATCTTGAGCATGATATTCATTGCATCAAGCGCCACCATATCCATTTCTTCATCTGATTCAGCTTCGAGCAAATTGAGTCCCATCGGTCTCTCTGTGTCTGATGGATCGAAGATGATTACATCATCGATACGGCTTTTGGGAACAAAGGGGAGCACGCTCTCGACCAAACTTCCGTGGGGATCAATCACGCAGATTCCCTTTCCGTTTTTCAAATCTTGTCGGATCATACTTTGAAAACTGGAAGATTTCCCCGTTCCCGTCTGCCCAATGACATAGAAGTGTCGGAATCGATCTTCATTTTTAATGCACACTGGCGTCTTTTCTCCTCGGTATACATTGTGCCCAAGAAGAAGTCCTTCTTTGGGAATGTTCGCTGGAGCTTTTACAATTTTGTAGTTCTGCCATTTCACCGCTGGTGTCTTGTTGTACTTAATATGTGGGAAATGAAAGAGCGATGTGAGCTCTTCTGAGGTAAGAATCATTTTGTATTGTGGCATCCATGATCGCCGAAATGATCTCATTAGGAAGTTTCTGATGAGTGTTCTTTTGTGATGCCATTGGTGGGCATTGTGAGATTTAAATCCATTGAGCCCCGGTGCTCCATATTGCGCGAAGGAATTGAGAACAGATGTCATATTAAGATTCGCGGTGCGTCTATCGGGAGACGACGTGATGCATCGAATGATGGTTCTAAATCCTGATTGATTCGCTTTGTCCTCAATAGCTTTTGTTGTTTCTTGCGACTCTGTGTCTTTGTTCTCATCTCCTCCAGAGTTTTTCTCTTCCTCCGTTTTTCCACTCACCAGCATTCCAAAAATACTTCCCAAAATTGATAACGGGTTCCACCAAACGACAGGCTTCTTTCCTGTTGAAAGTCTTTGCGAAAGTCGTCGCGCTTTCTTCTGCCATTTGTTTTTTACAGGACGAATCATTATTTGAATCGCTGCAGAATTCCCGTTTTCATCACTCGCATTGGAGAGTGAGTTGAGAATGTTGTTCATCGGATCGGCTGACTCAAAGTGAGGATATGTTTTTATTGGAAACAAAAAATCCTTGGCCGTTCGCAAATATCCCGTTGATTGATATGTTTTTTCATGAAAAATTTTCGGTGCTCCGGATTCCTCAATCACTGCCTCTGGATAAAAACTCGTGATTTGCTTCTCTACTAACGGCTGAATCTGTCTCGGACATCCGATAAAAAACTTGATTTCGTTGTCCGTTGCTACGTACTCAAGCGACAAGAAGTCTTGATTTTTGAAAAAATGTTTTACGTCTGGAGAGTAAATTCCGTACAACGTTTGAAAGAAGTGGTCAGAGATTCCAACAACTCTTCTGATTTCTGAAATCTGATCTCGTTCCCGTTCATAATCTTCTTTTGATTCTTTTTTGGGAATGAGTACCTGTAGGAACACGAAGTCGAGAGACCGCTTGAAGTCGTTTCGTCGTCGTCCCCACCAAACAAGCAAGATGATAAGCGCGACACCGAGTGCACTTCCACCTCCCCAAAAGACAACATCAAGTAATGTTTCCATAAATTGTCTTTATTATCGGTATTTTGGACGAACGCGCAATCAGTTCTTCTATGCAAAAACTTCGAGTCCTTTTTTTGTTACCGCCCCGCAATGTTCCCACTGACACGCATCTTTCCCGTCCGCTGTTACCACTGTCCAGTCGTCTGATAATATTTTTACCTGTGGATTTCCACTCGCCACAATCGGTTCGATGGCAATCGTCATTCCTTCTTTGAGCACCATTCCGTCTCCTTTTTTTCCGTAATTAAACACGATTGGGTCTTCGTGAAGTTCCTTCCCGAGACCGTGTCCTGTGTATTCTTTGCAAAGAGAATAGCCTCCTTTGTAAATCACATTCTGAATCGCGGCTCCAATATCTCCAACTCGATTTCCTGTCTTTGCGGCTTTGCATCCCGCCATGAGTGCCTTCTTTACGCAGAGGGAAAATTTCGCACGTTCCTTGTTTTTTTCATCGCCTCCAACGATAACCGAAAACGCTGCATCCGAATGCAAACCTTTCCAAAGCACTCCACAATCAATCGACAATAAATCTCCGTCCTGCAAAAGTCTGCTGTCGGGAATCCCATGTACCACCTCTGAATTAATCATCGTACACAGTGTCGCTGGAAAACCATGAAATCCTTTGAAGGCTGGTTTCGCTCCAGCAGCGGTGATAATGTCTTCGGCAATTGTGTCCAACTCTACGAGGGAAACCCCTGCTTTTATTTTCGCTTTCATTGCCTTTTGTGCAGATTGCAAAATCAGCCCTGCTTCACGCATGATTTTGAGTTCCTCACAAGTCTTTGGTCGTATCTCCATAGTGGAAAGACACTACTTATTCTGCTCGCAAAAATCAACTTTGTTTCTTATAACCCGAGTTCTGCAATAATGTCTTGCTGGACTTCTTCGATTGGTCGTTCTCCATTTACGGTGATCAATCGATCCTCGCCCTTCCAAGCATCAAGCAGTGGTTTTGTGTGGTTATAAAAATTCGCAATTCGTTTTTGGATAGATTCATGGTTGTCGTCTGCTCGGCCTTCGATCTCTGCGCGCTTCAACAAGCGTGCCAAAGCCTCTTCGTCAGACAAGTGTACTTCAAGCGCTCGGAACTCCCTGTTGTGCTGCGAGAGCAGGGCTTCCAGACTCACTCGTTGTTCTTCCGATCGTGGAATTCCGTCGAAGATTACGGCAATTTCTGGTGAGATTTGTGAGAAAAAGTGTTCCACAATTTCCATTACAATTTCATTCGGAACCAAGTCTCCACGCTCTGTAATTTCTTTTACCTTCCGTCCGAGTTCTGAATCTTCTTTCGCAATTGCTCGAAGTTCGCCTCCTGTTTCGAAAATCTTGTAGCCAAATTTCTCAGCCAAAATCTTCCCCTGAGTCCCTTTTCCGGACCCCTGAATACCGACAAGTATAAGATCTGTCATTCTTTGTGTTTAAATATATTAGAAATTTCTTTTTTAAATGTTTCGACGTCTTTGAATTCTTTGTACACCGACGCAAAACGAATAAAGGCCACGTCATCCAGCTGTCGAAGCATCTCCACAATGTCTTCTCCGATTGTTTGGGATGAAATTATTTTTTCTCCTGCCCATTTTTCTTCGAGCTCTGAGAGTTTTTCACGAATTTTTTCAATTGATACCGGACGCTTTCCGCATGCCACGAGAATTCCTCGTTCGAGTTTCTCTCGGTCATAGGCTTCTGCGCTCCCGTCTTTTTTCTCCACCATGAGGTTTGTTGTCTGCATTCGTTCAAAGGTCGTAAATCGGAACGAACACTCCGGACATTCTCGTCGTCGTCGAATCGCCCCACCTCCATCAGAGGTTCGTGAGTCGATTACTTTACTGTCATCGAAGGCGCAACTAGGACATTTCATGCGGAATAGAGTTTAGCGAGCATTAAAATTTTTTAAAGTCTGGCGGGCGGTTTTTTGATTTGATCGATCTTTGAGCACTTGGCGTTTCTCGTGTTTTTTTCGCCCTTTTCCAATAATGACTTCACATTTTATATTTCGTCCTTTGATATAAATTCTTATCGGCGCAATGGTGTGCCCTTTTTCACTGGATTTAATCGCAATTTTTTCGATTTCTTTTCTTGTGAGAAGAAGTTTCTTTGGTCGTTCTTTTGGTTGTACTTCTGCAGAATATCTCCACTGTGGAACTTGGAAGTTTTCCAAAAAGACCTCTCCGTCACGAAAACGAATCCAAGCACCCTTGAGGTTTCCATGTTTCTCCCGAAGTGATTTCACCTCCCATCCCTCCAGCGCCATTCCCGCTTCAAAGGTATCAATAATCTCGTAATCAAAACGAATACGTCTATTTTCGAGAAGGGTATTATTGGTCTTCATTGCGCCGGCACAATGCCAGAAAACGTCCTCTTTTACAACCCTGTCAATTCACCGTTTCTCCGAAACATTTTTCGCAAGTCACCTGTTCTGGTCGATCTGGAGCGAATGTGGTTTTCAGCGCCGTTGAGCATTTTGCGCACATTCGGTCAAAGAGTTCTCTCGGGTTTCGTAAGTTCATTCGATCTTTGTGTCGGCAGTCGAAACATCTATGTGGGATTGGAAGTCCGATCGTTTTATAGAATTTCAATTCTGGCCGTTGTATCTGATAATTCTTTTTACAAGACGTGCAGGCAAAAATTTCTACCACAACGTCATCTCCTGTTTTTGCAATTGTTTCTGGGAAAGGAATACTCGCGGGTTGGTAATCTTTTTTGTCTTCCTCTCTCCACTTCCAGCCCTGCTTCAGTGCCTCCTCCTTGGTGACAGGGAAATAGTCCTGCGCATTGGTCTCATTGTAGGCAACAGGGGACATTGTAATGGGAAAAAACTCTCCCCATTCACCTGTTTGTTTCATGTGTTCGATGATTTTGTCTCGAAGAACGAGGTATTCATCTTTCGTATATTGCTTATTGAAAATACAGTATTCTGCATGCTTGAGTCCCATACATCCAAAACAATTCCGAGAATTGTTTACACATAACTTTGAATACATGATGTCATAACACCCCGTCCATACTTGATCAGAAAAGAGAACATTTTGAACTCCGTCTCCAATTTCATGATTGTCGCAACAAAACGCCACCCCCTCTTTGGATCCAAAAACCGTCATGTCATACGTTTTTTTTACGTTTCGAGAATTAAAGACCCATTTGCAGTCCTGCCCATTGTTCAGGTCATAACATTCTTCGCATCGCTGTGTGTTGTTGAGATATTCCCCTGTCGACTCTTCGTTTTGCACGCCCGTGAGAAATTTATGAGGATATTTTTGAGAAAAAATTTGAAAGTCTTGGCGCATTTTTTGCAGTCCTGCAAAAGTAGAAAGCGTCACGCCTTTCACTTTCTCTTCGTATTCTTCTTTCGTACATTTTTGATTAAGAAAGTAATACTGTTTGTTGCGCAAATTTACACATCCGAAACAATTCGAACACCCAATGCAGTTCTTGAGAAACCAAGAGTCGTGACAGGTCTTACTATTTTGAGAAAATTTCAGTTCGTAACAATTCGTGCAATCGATGCATTCATAGCACAGCTCACAATTGGTTACGTGTGCACAATCACTGCAAAATCGAGAATCAAAGACATATCCACTATACCAACAGGACTCATCATGGTCGGCTTCGAATACAAGGTAGCAATTTTTAGACCACCCACATTGGTTTACGAATTCACAGTTCTGATTTTTGGACACAGAGCGAGCCAATTGTGGAACACTATTCATTAGGGCTTCAAACTGTGGAAAAAAGGGTTGTGAGAAATCAAAATCTCGTCCGTATTCTTTCGGATCCCAATTGTCAGAATACCAGTAGTCTGGGTCATACACTGGAAAGGGCGCTCTCCCTTTTTCATACACAGAGAGTATTTGTTTCCCACTTCCATCACACGTCCTTCGATAGAGATTCTTTTCATTTCGCCATGCGAGTCGTCGTCTCTGGCGTTCTTCTGGGCAAAGCGTTGGGGCCGGAATCCCCATGTTTTCATAAAACTCAAGGTCACCATCGGTAACTTCAAATTCTTTTCCTGATGCCGTACAAATTTTCTTCATCTTCTGTCAGAAACTGTACCCTTCGGGTTTAGAAAAATCAAACACGCTTTTATTTCCCGAATCCCTTCGCGTCGTTTAAACGCGTTTCTTTTTGTTTTTGTCTTTCTAGCACTTGTACAAAGTTTTGAAAATCCTGTTTCAATAGGTCTTCTGAAATATTACCTTCATACAAATTTTCTATAAAAAGCTCCCACCCCACCAACGTCTCTTTTTCTTCTTTTGTCATATCCGTTCCGAGAATCTTTTTTTCGAGAATTTCCTTCGCCGTCCCCTCAAAAAGATCTAGTATTTTTTCGTTCAGCTTTGTTTCAAAAAATGTCCAATTGGCGCTTATAAAACCGGTAAAACATTCTTCTCGTGTGAATTTTTTTGCAGAAGCCGTTTCTTCTTTTTGTTTCGGCTTGGATTGTTTCGACTTCCTCACAAAGGCTGTAAATTCATCCTCGATAATCCCTTTTGCTCGTTTTGTTTTTTGAGCAACTCGAGAAAGGATTTCGTCTTTTTCAATTGGACGAAAAACGAATTGAAGAAAGTGAAAAATAGAATCGAGGAATCTTTTTTCTCCCTCAATAGAACCATCGAGGTTTTTTTCAGCGAATCTTTCAAGTAAAAATTGCACCGCATTCTGTGCCCCTCCAATAACTTCTTTGAGCTTTTCTGGGTCTTTTTGAGCAATTTCATCGAGATCTTTCTTTCCTGGGATGTCGATGATAAATGGATTGAGCTCCATTTTGAGAACCATTTCTGTTGACCGGAGTGTCGCTTTTTTTCCGGCAAGGTCTGAATCGAACGCGAGGTATATGTTTTTTGTGAGTCGTTTTATCAAACGCAAATGATCTTCCGTAAGTGAAGTTCCACATGTTGCCACGCAGTTTTTGAATCCTGCGGAGTGTGTAGAAATCACATCAAAATTTCCTTCGACTAAAATAACCGCATCCTTTTCACGGATTATTTTTCGCGCTCGGTGCAATCCGAAGAGGGTTGCGCTCTTGTGATAGACTGGATTCTCTGGGGAGTTCACATACTTCGCTACTTTCTTTTCTCCTGATAGATCCCGCCCCGTGAAGGCGATAATTTCTCCATTTTTGGGTTCAAAGATCGGGATCATAAGTCGTCCGTGGAATCGATCCTGCATTTTCTTTCCTCCAAATTCTCGTTCAAATGCCACCCCCGATTGAGCGATCATGTCTTGTGAGAAACCGGAATTAAGAAGGTGTTTCGTCAGTCCATCTTTTGCCGTTCCTCCAAATCCGAGCCACCATTCTTTTGCAATTTTGCTCGTAATTTTTCGGTTCTCAAGGTATTTCGTTGCTTTGGCCGATTTCTCAAGTTGTGTTTGGAAATATTCTCCTGCCTTTCTGTGCAACGCAAAGATGTCTTTCTTTTCTTCTCGAGAGGGTCCTTTTTCTTTTTCAAAATCTTTCGGAACCTCCATTCCCGCATTATCGGCTAATACTTGCACGGCTTCCGCGAAGCTGAAGCTTTCCATCTTTTCCAAGAAAGAAATCGCATCTCCTCCTTCTGATGATCCGAAGTCGTACCAGAATTGTTTGTCTGGAGACACACAAAAACTCGGCGTTCGTTCATTTCGAAACGGAGATCTGCACATGTAATTCTTCCCTGATTTTTTCAGTTCTGCGTACTTTCGAATAAGCTCGACAATGTCGGTTCTATTCTTGAGGTCTTCGATAAATCTATCGTTCATGGGTTGGGGCGAACCTACTGCAAGTGGGTGTTTTTTTCAAGTTGATTGAAAGTTATTTGACTCGAAGTTCAAGAAAGTGTTGTATGTCCTTGATAGGGCACCACCCGACATCGAATCACATCATGATGACGAAGCTCTCTGGGAGGCCCTTCTCGTTGAGCCCAATAAAGATCGGGTTAAAAAAAATTAATGCGGCAAGGGTCAGCACAATCATAAAAAAGGATGACGAATGGGAACAGATTGGATAGAGAATAAAAAAAGGAAATACTTGACAAAATTGTTTTTCTTGCTAAAATATTGACAACTTAAATAATTATTTATCAACACATGGAAAATAATACCAAAAAAAATGAGGTCGTAGCAAAAGTAGAACCCACTTTTGAACTCTCTACTGAAACTTTAAACAAGGACAACCTCCTTGCTTTTCTTAAAAAAATAAACCTTGGGGTTATGGTTTCAGGTGATCATGTTCAGTTCTCATCAGTAGACCGGATGAATAGGGATCTTATAAAAAACAATAAACCCTTTGACGAGTTTCTTGTTGCTATCGCGCACGCAAATCCTGAATTAGGACTTTTGGAAAATAAAGTTGTTATGCACGCAGAAAAAGTTTCTGAGTTTTCCGGTGTTTGTATCGGAAGTACTGGAGATATGAACAAAGGTCATTCTGAACGATAAAAAGTTCTTTACTTTGTCCTTGTTCTCAATTAAACACAACGTGCTCTTTTTAACGTTGTCGCTTTATTTTTATAAATAAAGAGGAAAGTCCGAGCCGCACGAAAAAACCTAGTATCGCTCACAGCGAATCCCCTACTTGTAGGGAGGGAAAGTGGCACAGAAATTATGTATCCCTTCGGGGCCCTAGTGAAATATTGGAGAGATGATGCTCCCCATTTGTATTGTCGCAAGACCTTACAATGCTAAACCCACTGGGCGGAGAAGCGAGTGGCCCAAACTTCTTAAGTGATGTTTTTCTCACGTTTGAGAGAATGTTTGGTCTCGCCGATGACACTGTTTGGAAACAAACAGGATCAGATAAATGACAGCTTTTACAGAACTCGGCTTACCAAAAAGAGCATCCTGAGAATACAAACGTTGCAAACGGTTGGATTTTGGGGTACAAAAAAGTCATGAAAATCCTTTTGCTAGGGAAACGCGGGATGTTGGGATCAGAATTCCTCAAAATAATGGAGGAACAAAATTTTGATTTTCAAGCACCGACTCACCACGAATTGGATCTTCTGGACTTTGATGCAGTGGATCGATTCCTTGCGCGAGAGTACTTTGATCGGATTATTTATTGTGCCGCGTACACGAATGTAGAGGGGGCAGAAACCGAACGGGGGGCCTGTGAACGCATGAATGTGGATGCCCTTCGAAACCTTTTGACGCACAAACAACCAGTGATCCATTTCTCAACAGATTATGTTTTTTCTGCACCGGACAATATTGCGATTCCTGAAAATTATCCGAGAGAGCCATTAAATTTTTATGGAGAATCAAAGAAGCAATCTGAAATTGTTTTAGAAACTTCGGGTGTTGATTTTTGGAATATCCGAACATCGTGGCTTTTTGGAACAGGAAGAGAAAATTTTCTGACAAAAATTTGGAGTGCAGCAAAAGAAAATGATGTTCTTGAAATCGTGGGCGATCAAATTGGGCGACCAACCTATGCCAAAGATTTGGCGAAGTTCGTGCTCGATTATTTTATTTTGAACAAACCAGAATCTGGACACTATCACCTACAAAACTCTGGCGATCCTGTGAGTTGGGCCGGCTTTGCACAGTACTTTTTGGACAAAAAAGGGTGGAAAGGAGCGGTGAAAACAATCTCTTCAGAAGAAAGACAATACAAAGCCGAACGCCCAAAGAATTCTGTCTTTATGAATACGAAACTTCCCGAAGGACTTCGTGATTGGAAAGAGGCAGTCGACGAATTCGTGGAAAGTGTATAAACTCTGGAAAATTTTTCCCTTTATAATGAAACAGTGGTTGAACAAGTCGGTTGAAAAAATAAAAAACGTTCAGTGGAAGTTCTGGGAACGAGGAGAAAAGAAACCTGCAAAACCAAAGAAGCGACGACTCTATTTGGGAGAAGTGTTCTTTCTTTTGATTGCCGTTTACGTTGTTGTTTCCCTGTGGCCATTACGAAGCTTGGCCGTGAATGGATTCCTTGGTGGGCGAACTCTGATTGTCTTTACGAATGAAGCTGAAGCTCGACCGTGTGGAGGATTTGTAACCGCTGTTGGAGAGGTTCAACTCTTTCCTCCTGTTATCCGATTTCGCAACGCATACGAAGTAAATACGGACCTTGGAGAAGCAACCTTCCCAATGAATCGTGTCTCGAAAATGCAAAACTTCTGGGATCTCGGAACAACTGCCGATCTTGAAATCTGTGCTGAAAATTTCCGAACTGCCTATCAATCCTATCGAGAAAAAAACATCGACCACGTAATTCTTTTTGATCTCAAAACCGCTGAGGAAATCTTTGTTCTCTTCGGAGATATGAAGCTCCACGGAAAAGATCTGAACGCCCGAACACTCTTTGCGACACTTTCTCGTCTTGTTTCCGATGTAGATCGACACAGCGAGGAAGCTCTTGCTGAACGAAAAGGACCGCTTTCAAAACTCGGAAAAAAGATGGTATGGCGATCCTTGTTTAATCCTGCGATCTTGCCTCAGCTCACACGAATCATCGAAGATAGTTTCGAGTCAGGGCAGATGTACTCTCCTGAGATTTCTCCTCAAATTCGCCCTGAACGAAATGACTTCGTGGTGACCGAGTGGAATTTGGGAGGAGGGAAGAGCTCTCGGTTTTTACAAAAAACACTCAATGTCAGTGCTCGTGAAGTACGCCCTAATAGCTGGGGAATTTTTGTTGAACTCACGGCACAGCATGTCGGAGGAATCGACGAACCTTTGTCTCAAGATTGGAAGGGGGTCTTTGAAATTCGAGCTCCAAAATTCTTGGGAATTGAGCCGTTTTTCGCAGAAGCAGAAATCGAGCCTGGACGAGCATTTCGAAAGCAATTTCTCTTTGAATACGAAGGGTCGTTAAACGAGTTCTCGATCTTTCGTTCTCGAGGACAAGAGCTTTTTGCCAACGTTTCAATCTCTCTCTTTCCTCAAAAATCATTCCGAAAATCAACCTTCTCTTCTCATGAGAATGTCGGGCATTTCTTGGGAGAAGTTTCTTCCCCTCGAAGAACCTTTCGATGGGTAACGTCCGAAGACACCTTTCCTCCTTTCGTGACACTTCATGAAATAATCTCTGTTGATCAACTCTCTGTCGATCAGCGTGTAAAATGGAAAGACGTGTGGAGTGAGGGGGGCAAATCTTTTATTACTGTTGAGGTTCATTTCAATGAGATGGTACAGCGACAAGAGGAGTTTTCTGCTGATCTTGTTGATAAAAATATCGGACAAGAGTCTCGAAAAGAGAATCCTGAACTTGTGGTAGCTGATCTGTTGTCGGATAAAAAAACATTACTTCTTGGGTATATACAAACCGAACGACAAGAAGACGAACGGTTCTCGTTAGAGATTTTGGGAGTCGAAGATCTTCATGGAAATGAAATAATTATGGCCCCTCGGACCGTGATTGATCGACGGATTTCTCTCCCGTAAAAGCTTGACTGAGAATTCCAAAGAACTAAAATCGCCCCAGAGAAAGGGCGTTTCCTTTCTCGGTGCACAACACTTCTATGCGGACTGCAAAAAAAAGAATTCACCTTTCGTTCCTGGTAGCAAAAACACAAAAACTTTTGTTCTGGGGACTCGTAGGCTTTGCTCTTTTTCTCTTTGGAATTTATCTTTTTTGGATGAATCGGATTGCCATGCAGGGATATGTGCTAACGAAATTCGCAGAAAAAAATGCTGAACTTTCGTCTACTATTGAACAACTTGATGCGCGTACGGCGCGATTTGAAACCAGAGAATATGTCGCCAAGCGAAGCGAAACCGGAAACATGGTCGCTCGTGGACGACAGAACTTTGTCGTTGTGAAGAAAACACTCACCGCATCAAAGTAATCTTTTTTCCATGTTTTTATAGGAAGGCAAGGGAAGTTGATTGCCTTTTTACCGCTCTTGGAGTACAATATCACGACTTTTATCACAACAAATAACGTTCCTTTTTTATGTCACACTTTGATTCTTTCACTCACTTTGCAAAAAATACCCTTATCCTTTCTCAAGAAGAGATGCGTCGATTGGGCGAACAACAGGTCCAAACACAGCACTTGTTATTGGGGATTCTCAGGCAGCCTAAATCCACTGGAGGAGCTGTTCTTCGGGATTTTGGAGTTACATACGAAAATGCCTTTCGAATCGCAGAAACACTAAAGGACGCCGAAAGCACATCTGTTCCTGATGAACAAAACGTCTTCTCGTCTTTCTCTCAAAAGATTATCGAACTGGCGGCACAAACAGCGCTCGATTCAAAACATGCAATGGTGGATTCCGAGCACATTCTCTATGCGCTTGTGAAACAAAAAGATTGCGGGGCCATTCATATTTTAGAAAATTTACTTGTTAAACCAGAGCACGTTGCCGAACAACTCCAGGGACTCTTTCAAAAAGAATCTGTCCAAGGACCTGCTGGACAAGCAGGAGCTGCCCCGAACGCAACACAGATTGAGAACTTTCTCAATGGACTTCATGGTATCTTGGTTGGTATGACTGTCGGACTTCATGAAGATGGCGATACGGGGGGTGGTGGACAATTCGCTCCGCGAGAGATTGATGGTGAAGATATGGCAGGGGGCGCTCATGGAGGACAACGAATGTCTCGAAAGAAAAAGCTCGCCTTGGATTATTTCTGTACTGATTTCACCGAAATGGCGGCTGATGGGAAGCTTGATAAAATCATCGGACGAGATAAGGAAATTAAACGAGCAATTCAGATTCTTTCTCGAAAAACAAAAAACAACCCTGTACTCCTCGGAGATCCAGGAGTTGGAAAAACAGCGATTATCGAGGGACTTGCACAACACATTGTTGATGGAACGGTTCCAGATAGTTTGGTTGATAAACGAGTGTTGTCGCTTTCTATGTCGAACTTGGTCGCGGGAACAAAATACCGTGGAGAGTTTGAAGAACGATTAAAACGGATTATCGATGAAGCGTCTGCGGCGGAAAACGAAGTGATTTTGTTTATCGACGAGCTCCACACAATTATCGGAGCTGGATCTGCAGAAGGATCATTGGATGCTGCAAATATTTTGAAACCTGCCCTTTCGCGAGGACTGATTCAAATGGTCGGAGCAACAACAATGGAGGAATACCGAAAGCATGTAGAAAAAGATTCTGCACTTGCGCGTCGGTTTCAACCGATTGATGTTCCTGAACCAACAGCCGATGAAGCCGTGGAAATCTTGCAAGGACTTCGTCCTCATTATGAAAAATACCATGTCGTAAAAATTGATGACAAGGCGATCGCAACCGCGGTAAAACTTTCTCACCGATACATCAATGATCGATTCTTGCCAGACAAAGCGCTCGATCTTCTCGATGAAGCGTGTGCTTCTAAATCGCTCACGAACAACGCGAATGGGAAAGAAATTCGAGACTTGCGAAAGAAACTTTCAAAAACACAAAAGGATAAAGAGACGGCAGTGATTGGACAGAACTACGAAAAGGCCAACAAACTCCACCAAGAAGAAGAGCGATTGCAGTTGGCGATTCAAACAATGAAATCAAAAGCGGCTGTTGGAAAAGTGCCGAAGAAAATTACTGAGGAAGATATCGCTCGAATGCTCGAACAAATGACGGGGGTTCCGATGAGCGCGATGCTCGACGGTGAATCTATTCACTTACAAAATTTAGAAAAAACTTTGCGAGCCAAGGTGGTGGGACAAGAAAAAGGAATTGAAAAAATTTCTCAGGCTATCCGTCGAGCACGGGTGGGATTGCAAAATCCAAACCGTCCGCTGGGAGTGTTTATGTTCCTCGGTCCCACAGGAGTTGGGAAAACCGAGCTTGTAAAACAACTTGCCAAGGAGGTATACCACGACGAAAAAGCCTTGATCAAAATGGACATGTCAGAGTTCTCTGCGAGTCATACTGGATCACGACTCGTTGGTGCTCCTGCTGGATACATCGGACATGATGATGGTGGAGAGTTAACGGAAAAGGTGCGACGAAAACCGTATTCTATTGTTCTGTTTGATGAAATCGAAAAAGCGCACAAAGACGTGCACAACCTGCTCTTACAAATCTTTGAAGACGGGCATTTGACCGACGGAAAAGGACGACAAATCTCGTTCCGAAACACGGTTATCGTTCTGACTTCAAATATTGGAGCACAGCGATTTCAAACAACCGCGAATGCTATTGGGTTTGCTGATGACGAAAAAGATCTCTCTGCAAAAGAGCACGAATTTGAGATGGCAACAGACGACGTGATGAAGGATTTGAAAAAGGCCTTTGTTCCAGAGTTTGTGAACAGACTCGATTCGGTGGTTGTTTTTCACCCGCTCAACAGAGATGCGATTAAGCAAATTGTAAAGCTTCAGGTTGCAGAATTCCAAGAACGATTGAACGAGAAAGGGATTGCGCTTCAGGTGGGCGGATCAACGATTAATTCTCTTGCAAAAGCGTCGTATCACCCAGAGTCCGGCGCCCGACAAGTTCGTCGAGTCTTGGCTGATAAGATGGAACACCCTCTTGCTGAAGGCCTTTTAAATGGAAGCATTAAAGCCGGGAGCACATTGAAAGTCTCCTTCAATGGGAAGACTGAATTGTGTTCTTTCTCAAAAGTGACGAAGAAATAAGTGAGACTCGGCAAAGCATGAGCCGGTAGTCGAACTTATCCTCGTGAAAGCGGGGATCCATTCTTTATGCTCTTTGTTCCTGAAAAGAAGAACCGTTGACACACAATAGAAATTTTGTACCATCGCCCCCGATGGAGACAATTATTCAGAAAGCGTTGAAAATTCTCCTCGATAAATACGGAGCCCAGTACGATTGCGTTACTGTTTTGGAGGAAAATGGGCACTATCGAGCGAGTATCGAAACGCCGGAACCGGCAAAACTTATTGGACGTAATGGAGCTATTTTGAGTGCATTACAACTTATTCTCAAAAATGTTCTGTGGAATCAGAATGAAGAGAAAGCGTTTGTAACGCTCGATATTGATGGATACCGACAAGACCAATATGAGAAAATCTACTCTCGTGTAAAAGGAACTATCGAGATGATGAAAGAGCGAGGATTATCAGAAGTAAAACTCTCTCCGATGAAGCCTTTTATTCGTCGATTGGTTCACTTATGGATTGCGGAGAACTATCCTGATCTTACGACTGACTCTGTTGGCGAGGGACTCACACGCGCGATTCAGGTTCGATACAAGTAGTAATCAATTGCGAATTATTTTCTTTTTTGAGAGATAATTTTTGAAGAACCCTATTTTTTGTCATCCTGATATCGCAGATCACGAAGTAACTTGTTTCAGGATCAAGCGTCCCGAAGTTATTGTTTATTTGAGCGAAGTAAGTGCAGAAACTCAAGGTTTGACCCCGGAACAAGCCCGGGGTGACAAATAAACCAAAGACAATCTTTCATTTTTCAATATAATAAAACCACTATGAAATATACGACCGATGAATTACGAACGAAATGGCTCGCTTTTTACGAAGCGAAGGGACACAAGATTATTCCTTCCGCCGGAGTTATCCCTGATAACGATCCAACGGCCCTGTTTCATAACTCTGGAATGCACCCACTCGTTCCCTATCTCATGGGAGAGGTTCATCCTGAAGGAGTGCGACTCGTAAATTCTCAGAAGTGTGTGCGAACCGGTGATATTGAAGAAGTGGGGGATGCAACACATCTGACATTTTTTGAAATGCTGGGGAACTGGTCGCTTGGGGACTATGGAAAAGAAGAACAAATCAAATGGTCTTTTGAATTTCTGACAGAAGTGTTGGAACTTTCTCTCGATAAAATTGCAGTGTCTGTTTTCGCGGGAGACGACGATGCCCCTCGAGACGAAGAAGCCGCGAAGGCTTGGAAAGACTGCGGAATTGATGAGAAACGAATTGCGTACCTTGGAAAAGAAGATAACTGGTGGGCAAAGGGGGACGTGGGTCCGTGTGGTCCAGACAGTGAAATGTTTTACTGGTCTGGTGATGAACCCGCTCCGGAGAACTTTCAAGAAACGGCTGACAATCCTCTCTGGGTTGAAATATGGAACGACGTGTTTATGACTTTTCATCGAGATGATCAGGGCGTACTGCATGACCTTCCTCAACAAAATATCGACACAGGAATGGGACTGGAACGAACGGTCGCGATTCTCAATGGGTTTAAATCGGTGTATCAAACCGATGCTTTTGCTGATATTTTGAAAACTATTGCTGAAACCGCTGGAAAACCGGCCCTCGCTGATGACCCACTTGCCGATACTGAAGATGGAAATTCTCTGCGAATCATCGCTGATCACTTGCGAGCAGCAACGGTTATGTTGGCAGAAGCGATTGCTCCGTCGAACACGGATCAAGGATATATTTTACGAAGAATTATTCGACGAGCGATTCGTCATGGTCGCAAGATTGGGATCGAAGGTGCTTTTTGCAACATTATTGCAAAAGTTGTTATCACAAAATTGTCATCACATTATAGTGAATTAAAGAAGCACGAAGCGTTTGTTTTTGAAGAACTGACACGAGAGGAAGCTCTCTTTTCTAAAACACTAACAAACGGGGAACGCGAGTTTGAAAAACTCGTTTCCTCTTGTCATTCCTGCGAATGCAGGAATCTAGATCCCCGGAATAAATCCGAGGATGACAAGGTTGGTGTTATTTCGGGGAAAAGCGCGTTCAATTTGTATGAAACCTACGGGTTCCCTCTTGAGATGACGATGGAATTGGCGCAAGAAAAAGGAATGACAGTGGATGAAGATGGCTTTTGCAAAGCGCAAGAAATGCACCAACAAAAATCTCGTGCAGGAGCGGAGAAGAAATTCCAAGGAGGACTCGGAGATACCGAAGACGCAACGGTAAAACTCCACACCGCAGCTCATCTCATGGTGGCAGCGATGAGAGAAGTTCTCGGGGAACACATCTCTCAGCGTGGATCAAACATCACGCCTGAGCGATTGCGATTTGATTTTTCTCACGATGAGAAACTCACCGACGATCAAAAGTCTGCTATTGAGAAATGGGTAAACGAAGCGATTGCGGCCGATGCCGAACAAATCATGGAAGAAATTCCAAAGGCAGAAGCTGAAAATGATCCAACGATTGTTGGAGCGTTCTGGGAAAAATATCCCGACACCGTGAAAGTCTACAGCTTCAAAGATGCCACTGGAAAAATCTGGTCTCGCGAACTTTGTGGAGGACCACACTGGAAACGAACGGGAGACTTGGGCACGTTTAAAATCAAGAAAGAAGAAAGTTCTTCTCGAGGAGTGCGAAGGATTAAGGCGTTGTTGGTGTAGGAAATAAAAGAGTTGACAATGTGTTTTTTTTGTGCTCTTTTGTGGTTGATGATTAATGGATTCAAGATTGATTCTGTTCAAACAAACCCTGAAGAGACCCTTCTTGGTCTTTCTGCTGAGGGATACTCTGTTGCGAGTAATCTTTCTAGTAAGATACAAGGACGCGTTTATTCCCTCACGACAACCCCTCAACTCGAAAATGATATTTTCATCAATGTAAAAGAAGACGCTTATATCCCTACGAAGGTGGCCCCCGCCGTACTCGACAATCTCCCCGCTCCGCAGGGAGGAACTGTTTTGGATGTTGGCTGTGGTTCAGGAATTTTGGGTATAGGGCTATGTAAGAAAGGCGCTGACAAGCTCGTAGGGATTGATCCAAACCCAAGTGCACTTTTGCTCTCTAAAAAAAATGCACAAGCAAATGGAATTAAAAATGCCGAATTCCTTTCTCTTGAAAAATTCCTTTTGGATCAGAAAGAATTCTTGGGGAAAGTTGATTACATCATCGCAAATATTCCACAAACTCCAGGAAAATTTAATTCCGGAGAAAAAGGAAATCGACATATTTTAGACTGGATTCGAAAGGGAAAAGACCTTCTTTCTCAAGAAGGATCCCTCTTCTTGCTTCTCTTTTCTTATTCAGCTCCAAGTGAATCTCTTGAAGCGATGAAAGAAGGGTATCGAGTAGAAAAGGTAAAAGAATTTTTCTTTCCCGTTCCAGGGTCTCTTGATCGAGCGCGAGCAAAAAACATGAGTGCTGAGAATTTGTGCACCCTCTATTCTATTAATGGAGCTGGCCCCTCTGTGGTTAATCCTGCGGATTACGAAAATGACGAAAGTCTTCACTCTCGAGCAATGCTTTATAAGCTCCAGCTAAAACAATCTTAGTCTACTGTTGTAACTGAAAAAGATTCTCCATCTCAACTCGCGCTGCTTTCGCGTAGTCTTTCCCACTTCCTGCATAGAGGACGGAACGTGAGACCGGAACGATCACACCGAGGCCATTTGTCTGCACGGCTTTGACCGCGTCCATATCACCTCCTTGTGCGCCAACCCCTGGACAAAGAAACCATGTGTGTGGCATTTCTTCTCGGAAGAAGTTGAGAAACTCTGGTTCGATTGTTGCTCCAATAACCGCACCAACGGCGGAGAACATATTCTTTTCTGATTGTGTTGTGACGTTCCATGATTCCACCATCTCTGCTATTCGTAGGGAAATTTCAGATTCGCCTCCCTGGAATTCTATGGCTGATGGATTAGATGTTCGCACTAATACGAAGATTCCTTTTCCGTCCTTTTCACAGTAGTTGAGGAAGGGGAGAATCCCGTCGGTTCCCAAGAGTGGGTTCACGGTCATCGCATCACATTCGAGTGGTGATCCCTTGCCGAAGTAAGCCTTCGCGTACGCCTCTGCAGTCGCCCCTATGTCGTTTCTTTTCCCATCGACGAGTGTTATCAACTTTAGCTCTTTTGCGAGCTTGAGAAGGATTTCTACGGCTTTGATTCCTTCTGCTCCAAATTGCTCGAAATAGGCCATCTGAATTTTAACTCCACAGACCAAGTCGTGCGTTGCTTTCATAATTTCTGTGCAGAATTCCAAGGCGCCTTTCGCATCTTTGGAAACTCCTTCGGGAAACTTATCTGGATTGGGATCGAGCCCAAGCATAAGAATAGACCCTTTTTCTTTGACCGCCGCTTCCAATGTTTCTGAAAAATTCATCGTCTGCATTATTGAGGAATGCTTCTTTTTGGGCAATAAAAAAGAGGCTCCCACGTACAACCTCTCTTACCCTATTAATCGTCTGTATTCACCTAAATACAACGAAAGTGGTTGTGTGGGAGCCAAAAAACATTGGCACTTTGTCTTGGATTTTTCGCTCTACGAAAATCATCCTCATTTTGACGTTCTAGTATCAATTGATTTATTAATTCCCCGGAAAAATCCGTGGAATGACAAAGCACCAAATATTGGTGCAAGAATTAGTAAAGAACAATACTTGCTACGAAGAGCTTTATAACCTCCTCTTTTTATTTGTCAATTTCAAAAAAGAGAAGGTGCCCATTCTTTTTCCCTTTTTCTCTCTGATTTCTCTTCACCCCTGGCAAGAAGTCATCGAGACAAAAGGAGAATATGGCACCTCCGTATTAATAGATAGAAGGTTTGTTGTAAATCCCCGAACCATGAAATCTTGTTTTAAGTATAAAAACATAAAATCAAATGAATTTACAATCAATCACACTCTATCTGTGCCCCCTTTTACTTCTTTTTTTCCGACTTGTCAACCACATCCTTTTTTGGAGCCGGCTTCTTCACTTCTTCTTTTTTATCCGCCCCGTCTTTCTGCACTTTTCGTTTATCCTGTTCTGGTCGTGCCCATCGTGCAATCTTGCTTTCTACCTCTTCTCGTGGTTTAGCGTATCGCTGTCGTGAGAATTTCACCACTTTCTCTCGTCGCACTTCTGGATCTTCTTCATCGATAATAACCGGTGGTGGAAGAGTCGCTCCTGAGAATACGGTGCTCGTCATTCCTTCTACCATGATCCGGTTGTACACCTCGTATTTTGGAAGAGAGGCAAGGTCGATTGGCAAGATTACTTCTTCATCAAATTGCTCTGAGAAAACTTTCGCATCGTCGATTCCAATCTGGAATGAAATCAAACTTCCCACGTTTCCAAACACCGCCGCCTGCACTTCCTCTGACATCTGTGCCACGTACTGATTCGCCATGGTGAGGTTGAGTCGGTACTTTCGGGCTTCAGAAAGAATGGTTGCAAAGGAGTCCGTCGCAAAGTTCTGAAACTCATCCACGTACAAGTAGAAATCTTTTCTATCTTTCTCTGGAATATCCGCTCGGCTCATCGCGTCGAGTTGGAACTTGGTCACGAGGAGTGATCCCAACATCGAAGAATTGTCTTCTCCGATTTTTCCTTTCGATAAATTCACAATCACAATCTTCCCCGTGTCCATCGCGAACCGCAGATCGAGTGTTGATTTTGGTTGCCCGACAATGTTTCGGATCACAGGGGTGGAAAGAAACTGTCCCACTTTATTCTGGATCGGTCCAACCGCTTCGGCTAATTTCTGAGGCGCTAACGCACTAAATTCTGTCTCCCAAAAACTCCGCACCATCGGGTCTTCCACGTAGTGAAGAATTTTGGCTCGGTACACTTTGTCCACCAACATTCTCGTAATTCCGAGCATCGTGGTGTCAGGCGCTTCGACGAGTGCGAGCACGGTATTTCTCAAGAAGTGCTCCAGTCTTGGTCCCCAAGAATCAATGTTCAATTTTTTAATTACCCCAATAAGTCCTGATGCAATCAGTCCTCGTTGTTCTGCGTTTTTCCCTTCCAGCACGTTGAATGCTACCGGGAAATCTCGGTCGGATGGATCAAAAAGAATCACATCGTTCGTTCGTTTCTTTGGTACAAATCGCAACACCGCTTCTGCCAAATCTCCATGAGGATCAATAACCGCGACTCCTTTTCCCGCTTCGATGTCGGAAAAAATCATGTTTTCCAAAAGTGTTGATTTCCCCATTCCCGTCTTCCCGATGATGTACACGTGTCGTCGTCGGTCGTCTGGTCGGATTCCATATTTCACAGCGTGGTCTCTGAAGTTTGTCTGTCCGAGCAAGGTCACATCCTTCTCGCTGTCATCTGGCAATTCCGCTGGCGGTTCGAGTTTTGCGTTTTCCACCCACGTAATACGAGGCGTGCTCACTGAAATCGTCGGCAGGTGATACATGGTCGCAAGTTCTTCTTGAGAAAGAACAAACGGTGCGTGCACAGACCGATGAATAACTTTGTGAAAGAGTCTTGATGAATCTCCGTGGGCAAATTTCCCTACCAAAAACCGATTCATTTGCGGAGCATCAAACTGGTGAAACGTCCCTGCAATCTCTCTCAACTTCGCTTCGGCGTGAAGGTCGTCTCGATCAGAATGCACGTACAGCGCTCGCACATTTACGGCAAAAGCGAGTCTGGAAATCTTATCAAATGCCGCTGAGTAAATCGTTTCTCGATCGTGGCGACCTGAGGATGTTCGCTCATCTACTTCTAAACTATCGTCGTCTAAATCTTTTCGTCCTGACGATCCATCGGCTCCTTTTTTCCATGCAAAGAGCAGGTGCAATAATCTCCACATCGGAGCTCGCGTGATCCTCACCCATCGACGTGTATCGAGACGCGTCCATTGGTAAAAATCTCGGAACCAATTCCATTGCCAAATTCCGCTTCGTACCACGTGTTTCAAGGCATTGTCCGCGGCTTCTTGCCATCGTGATCCCACGGGATTGATAACAAACTGCACCACGGCAGTATCATTTTTGTGAGGCAAATGAGAAAGCGCTGAGGTTACTGCCCCAAGCGGATCTTGGAATTCTCGTGAATTAGAATCATCAAATTGCGGGTATCGTTTAAACGGAAACACCCACGGGTTGTAGGGTTTGAGCGTCGTCGCGATTACTTTTTTCTTTTCGATAAGTTTCTTTGTGAAATAATCCGTCACCTCTTCGATTTCCACTTCTTTGTACTGTGCATAGAACTGCGAAGACACCAGTGTTCTCAAGTGTGCCGGCACCACCACATAAAAATGGATGCGTCCCCCAGTACACACAATTTCAAAACTGATCGTTTCTCGTCCTCCCTTTTTTGCTTCTTTGGAAAGGAGTCCATGAAGACTCGCAAGTATTTGTTCAAAGGCCAATGGCCCTCTTTCGTTTTTTTTCGGTACCGATAATCTCAACACTGTTTGTTTCGCTTTTGTCATTCCTTTTTTTTTGCAAAATTTCACCGCTTTTTATAGCCCTAAATCGGAAAAAACGCAATCCCCGAATTGACAAAAACTCTTCTCTTCCTACAATCCCGCCGTTCTTTGAACGATTTTGTTTTCATGCACCTCCCCTTGAATACGGGAGGCGCGAACGCACGAGTGGCGAAACGGTAGACGCGCTAGCTTGAGGGGCTAGTGAGAATTATTTTCTCGTGGAGGTTCAAATCCTCTCTCGTGCACCACTCGACTCATCAGGACTTCTTCCTGTTTCGCTCGTGGTTTTCGTCCTTCGGACTACAACCATGAAGAAAGATATCAAGTCGAGTGCCCTGAGCTTGTCGAAGGGCAGAAAACAATCGATACATCCTCATTAACGACCGCGCGGAGTAGAGCAGCGGTAGCTCGTCGGGCTCATAACCCGAAGGTCGCAGGTTCGAATCCTGCCTCCGCAACCAAATCATCTCTCAGGGATTACCTTCCTGGGTTTTGAAGATGTCCAAAAATGGGGTCCAGTGACCATAAGGCTTTACCCGAGGGTCACTGACTATCATGAGTGACATACAAAATCAGCACCGGCGATTCCTTGAATACAGCGTTGTCTTCAAGGGGAACACTCCGAACACAATTCGGGGTTTTAAAGGTAATTTTGGAGTTTTCCAAAAGGACGTAAAAACAGGGTCACTGGAGGGGTTAAATCGCTCCATAATTGAGGGTTGGATTATCCAAGGGAAGCTCGAACGCAAGTGGTCGGCAAAAACTATCCGCAATAAATTACAGTGGATGTCTTTATTTGTGGCTTGGGGAATGGGACAAGAGCTTTGTCAGCAGAATTTTGTTAAAGACATTCCTCGTCCAAGACTCCCAAAACAGCTTCCGAAATCTCTATCCCGAACAGAAGCTGAGAAGCTTTTGGAGTGGTCGAGACACTTCCCCTATCAATACAAATTCGATCGGGCGAGGGGCTATGCCATTATTGCAACCTTTCTGCTCACAGGAATCCGCAAGGGCGAACTCTACAATCTCAAGATGAATGACATTAATTTTGAATCCCACAGCATGTTGATTGAATGCGGGAAGGGTCAAAAAGACCGAATGCTTCCGATGAATTCTAAACTCGAAGAAGTATTGCTCGAATACCTGAAGGAAAGGAAGCGAATGAACAAGGAGAACATGTATTTCTTTTCTGCCATGCGACAAGATTCTCAAATGGGAGACAAGGTTGTGAAGCGGTTGTTTGAGAAGATTAAGGAGAAATGCAAAATGCATATCTATCCCCACATGTTGAGGCATACTTTTGCAACATTGATGCTAGAAGGAGGTTGTGACATATATAGTCTCAGCAAGATGATGGGGCACACCGACATAAAGACCACAACTATTTATTTGTCGGCTACCGTTACCCACTTGCAGGAACAGATTGTGAAGCATCCGTTGAACTTCTAAAACTCCACATTCGCAAAACTCCTCTTAATTCCTTCTTTCGACAAAGAAAGATAAATTTGTGTCGTGTTCACACTCGTGTGTCCCATTATTTCTTTGAGTTTGTAGATATTAAAATCCTGATCAATACACAATCGACCAAATGTGTGACGAAGCATGTGTGGAGTAAACTTTATCTTTGCTTCTGTGGAGACCTGTAGGCACATCTGTTGGACGTTTTTGGCTGTTAGCTGGGCAGTTGACCGAATGCTCGTAAAAAAACACTGAGAGGGCTGTAAACGCTCTTTCTTTTCGGAAACATAGTTCTCTAATATCCTCCGAAGCCTGGGATGGATAGGAACAATTCTGTCTTTCCTGTTTTTCCCCTGGCGAATCAATATTTCCCCTTGGCGAATATTCACGTCTGACATTTCAAGATTGAGAAGTTCGTTAAGACGAATCCCTGTAAAAACGAATGTGGCGATAATTGCTTCATTGCGAATAGGGGAAAAAGAATAGGTCCAGTCCATCCATCGAACCGTATTGAGAACTCTCTGCATTTGCTCCTGGGTTAAGCATCGGGGAAGGTTTTGAGGAAGTTTTGGTTTCCCAATTTTTTGAAGTGGATTTTTTTTGCAAAAATTTCTCTCCACACACCAATCGAAAAATGTACTCATGTGTTGCCAGCGATTTCGATAGGTTTTTGCTGACCAGAGTTTTTCTTCTCGACCTGTGTGAAGGAATTCCCGAATCATGCCCTCCTGTAGATCCCTTAGGTCGTCTGATTGTGCGAATTGACACAAATCATGCATACAAGAGAGAATCGCTTTGCATGAGAGTGGACGCATTCCTTTTTCGTTCAAGGCATATCTTTTAAAACTGGTAGCAAGGTCCGTTACATTCATTCTTTGGTCATTGGGATAAATAATGTCATTCTTTTATTTTTTTCAAGTAGATTGCTTAGTTATGGGTATGCGCCTTAAAAAGATCTTTTTCCACAACCTTTTGAGATTCTTCCCTCTCCTCTTCCGTCAGTTCGACGGCTTTTCGAGTATGAAAAAATGCGTGCTGAAAACTTTCATCATCCGTTTTTTTATGTAAATCGAAAACTTCATTCCGAATCATTTTATCCATAAGCTCAATGAGCTCGTTGTGTTCTACAAATGATTCGATTTCTCTTTGTTGAAGTTCGAGTGCTTCTTTGTTGATAGGAGAGATAATACAAAACCCTGCCTTCTGCGATAAAAGGTCAATTTGATATACTTTTTTTTCATAATTCTTGATTGCTTTTATACATTTCGAGAAAAGATTTTGAATAATGGGATTTACAATAAAAAACTTTTCATTAGAAGAATTTATTATGGAAAAATGTTTTATATAGTCATCATCACGAATTTTTTCTAAAACAACCTCTGTCTTTATTTTTCCCTTATTAAATTCCTCTAGTTTCAATTGCCATACAAGAGACATCAAACATGCTGATAAATAGCCCGCAAGTTCTTTATGTTCAAGCTTGAAAAGTAAGAACCGAATATTCATCGATTCTACATAATCAATCCCCAAATTATACATCCCGCCCATGCGATTGATTGCATGAATTTGATTATTTTTTTGTGCCCGCGAGATCAACTCTTTTTCTTCTGCGAGTGTAATCAAACATTCCTTATCTTCTGAGTCACTTTGAATCTGACAGTTTTGTATAATAAGACGAGCTGTTTCTTGTGTAGACATTTTTTCTGGAAAATTTATTTTTACGGATTTCATTTAAGAATATTTTTTATTAAGTACTTCCTCTATTCGTTTAAGCCTCTGGTGTACTTCTGCAATCTCAAGTGCACGAGTAAGATGACCCGAGAGGAAGCCGATGCAATTGGCAGTGCGAAGGTCTATTGTTCCAGAACGAACTCTATTAATCGTATCGGCAAGCAAAATTGCTACATGATTTGGTTCCGAAAGAGAAAGCGGTGGCAATGGCTCTTGAATAACCTGTTTTCGATTTTCGCCCCCCTTCTTACTGGCCAGTCTTTTTTCTTCATCGCTTACTTGCTTTGAATGTCGAAAACAATATTCATCGTCTTTTGTGGCATGGGCTTTGCATTGGGAGCCATCGGATTTGGTATAGTTACACTGCATGGAATTTTTGTGTTAAGAATTGCTATTCCACCAATCGAGATTGAGACACGGACTTAGATCAGTTGAATTTCCACCGTCGGCACCGTCGGCACCGTCATTTAGCTTTAGTGGAGAGTTTTTTTGCTCGTCGATAGGTTCGACGGTTTTTTTTACGTCGTCGAGAACTTCTTCGCATTCTGATTGCCCTTCGTCGATCCCGTCGGTGCCGTCGATAGAAACCTTCATTTCTAAATGTATTTGTCGTGTGTTTCCTCTTGAAAATTTAAAAAAGCATCCTTTTTCTTCAAGGTTCGGCTTGAGTGTATTTAGTTCTCTTGAGAATTGGTTTGATCGTTTTGGTATTTCGGTATTTGGAATTTCTTGCTTTTTTGCGAGAGCTTTTATTTCTACAAAAAATTCCGTGGGCGTTCCTTTCCAATCTTCTTCAAGCCTCATAAACTCAAGAACCAATTGAGCCACTACGCTCTCATCTATGACATTTTCGCTTCCTTGTTGGATGTTTTCTCGGTAGGCCGTCAAAAATGCCTCTTGTCCATAACCAAGAGCCTCTGAGATAGCACATCCCCACAGGGTAAAATCTGCCATTCGTTCGCGAACTTCCAGAGATTTTTCTATCTGAGGAAAAAGACTCATCGCTTTGGAAAGAGTATCCATCACGCCGCCCAAAATAGCAGGTTTTGCGTCTTCAAAATCTTTGTGCAATTTGCTTTCATGTTTCCATATTTCGATCTTGTCCAATGAAATGAGAATGGCTCTATCGATGAGATCCGATTGATCCGCCACCAAGTTTATTCCGTTCAAAATAATCACTCGTTTGTATTCACGGATCACGTCTTCATCATCGGTATACAATGCCCGAGAGGAAGTCGCGTCTCCTGTTACCGCTCTACACAAAAAATCTGACTGTGAGGGGGTGAGTTTTCGGAGATTATCAAAAGGAATGCAATAGTTATGCTCAAAGACTTGAGGCCAGTCGCCTAGGTTTGAAGGAGGTGACATTTTATCAATCTGAGACGGGTCAATGATTTCTCGACAAGCTCGGGTGAGACTCGATTTCGCGGATCCTTTGATTCCTTTGATAATTAGTATCGTATGAGGAATCTTGGGAATAAAGCTCGATACAAGCCATACCAAAAGAAGCATTTCATGATTCTTGTTTTGAATATTCACGAACTCAAGAAACTTCTTTATATCCCCATTTATATTAGGGGTGACTTGCTGTTTTTGGTGACTGTATCGACGAAATAAAACTGGCGGATGATTCACCATTTCCCATCCCTGAGGTGTTATTTTGACCACTTGCCAGTTCTCGTTTGTGAGATCGTACCAAAAAGCGTTTTTATGTGATATTGCCCGATTGCTCAGAGCATTTTTTTCGCCTTCATACAGGGCTTTTGATTCAAAAACTCGGATAGCGGAGCGGAGAGCTTCAGCAGAAATCGCTTTCTTTTTTTCTTGCCAAAACAACCCCGAAAGCCTTTTTTCAAGATTATTTCCACGGCAAGGAATGTTTTCAAAGTGTTCGTTCTTTGGGATTCGGGCGAACGCATTTTCTTTCTGATCACAAAAGAACGTAACGCCCTTCTCTTCTACAAGATGAATCAATTCTTTGGCCTGCGAACGAGTTTTTGGTTCGTTACTTTCTTCAGCCTTCTTAACACTTTCCCAAATATTTTTTAGTTCAACTTCTTCCAGTGGAGGAGTATTTTGTTTTTGATTATATTCTTGAAAATACTTCCACCCGACTTCGTCCCAAAGGTCCGGAGAAATCCCCTTCAATAATTTCCCCGCATACCGTGTCGATTGCGTATTCCGAGAACCTATACCGTTCTTTTTTTCTTTAAACTTCTTCACGTCCATCTTTGGAGCCATCTTTTTCTTTTCTTTCTTGGAGGGAAATAGATCGTACGGAAACGGTTTCAATAACGAACGATCAAAACCGCCAGAAATCCATTCATAAGAGTTTTCAGTTTTGGGATTGTATGAGGGGTGAGCGATGATATAGCCCCCTTCGCCCCTTAGATCGACATGATCGCGAGGGTTCCCATTCTTCACTTCTCCTTTCTTCGGATCATATTGAAAATAAAAATGTATTCCCCCCGAACCGCTTGTTGCTCTAAGCGTTTCGGGGATATCATCATGGGGGGCAAGGGTTGTGATCAAACCTGTTTGTTCGTCTCGGTCTCCGTCTATATCAACAACGGCAACCCCCGAAATATCACCCGTAATGATTCCAATATTTGCATTTGGCCATTGATTCCACCATTGGGTTATTTCTTCTGGAGTTGCAATGCGTGACTGGAATTCTTTCCAGGGGATAAAAGGTTTCTTGAACTGTGTCTCTTCTGGATTTGAATTGATAGGGATAACAGAAAGTCCTTTTTTGGCATATTCGAGAGCGGTTTCAAGCAAGGGTTTGTTTTTCTTTTTCATGTTTTAAAAATTAGAAATATGAAAAAAGCCCCGTGGAAGAGGCTTCGCCCTGGAGCTTAAAAAAATAGCGAACTCCCAGATAATCTAGGAGTAGTGGGAAGTACGGGAAGTGTGATTAATCCTCGTCCGAAATGATTTTAATTTTTTGTTTATCTGGACTTATCTGTATCCAGCATGTCCCACTGAATATTCCGTTTTTCGAAATTTGAAATTTTTCTTTTAATTTCTTCAAATATGTAAACATCTTTTGAATAGTACTAACAGACCCCGCACTAGGAAGCGGATATTCTTTTTTCAAAAAATCTTTCTTTGAAAGGAACTGCCCTTTGTTTTCTAAAAGAATTTTAAATGAATAATAGTTTGTTTTATTGCCTGTTTCATCAATAAATTGAAGGCTTTTTTTTCGAGTTGTTCCGTTTTTCCAAAACTTTCCATTTTCAAAATCAAATTCAAGATCAAAATAAGTCATATTTTTTTTTTCTTTTACCACTGGTTTCAGGCTTTTCACAAAATTAAGAATTTCACAAAAATATTTAGATGCTTCGGTTCTAAATATTGATTGTTCTGTTATTTCCAAATAACTTGTTCCCTTTTCCGCATTAACAATGTCTGTTTCCTTTCCTATGTTTTGAAGAAATATTTGCCAACGTCTTTGTTCTTTTTCTGTGCAATTTTCAAAAATAAAGTTCGTGGATTCTGTTTTTATATTAAAAAACATATCTATAACGACATTCGAAAGGACTAATATTGGGGGATGTCCTATTCCTTTAATTATGCTTTTATCTACCACAATCGTAGCATCTTCTAAAGTTGCCCATTGCTTTTCAAAATATTTTACTAATTCTTCATATTTCATTTTAAACATCCATAAATCCTGTCTAGTATAGATTTAAATGGGCAGAAATACCAAGCTCTACTTTTTTAACAGAAAATAGGGATGTAGTTTGATAAAGTTCGTATGTGTTACAATTATATAAATAATAACACTGAAGATGAACGGTCGCTTAAATCGTCAACCATATCTCTATTATAGACTAGCCCTTCTTCCTGTAATATTTCTTGCAATGGCGGTTCAGGATTTTTCTTGGCTTTTGTTTATTGTTGCAGGATGCAGTGTCTTTTTAGCAATAGGGAGACTTCATGATTTAGATATAAATGCAGGGTGGGGGGTGCTTATGCTTGTTCCTGTTATATCTCTCTTTTTTGGTATATATTTGCTTTTTACAAAAGGAACAGATGGCCCAAATCAATATGGGGAGGACCCACTTAAGGAAGGAGGGGCTTTAAATGAAGGGCCTTTTTTAAATAGAAATGAATATGTATATGGATCTATTTGGGAAGATTTTGATAAAAATGAAAAGGAGATGAATAAGAAATTAGGGGCACTAATTAATAAGGAGGGCGATGATGATTTTATTTGCCTAGAGATTAAGAAGATTCTAGACATGGGAGACATATCTTTTGGTATCAGAAAACAAGAGTTGTTGTTTGAGATAGAAGCAGCTCGAAAAAAACAATTAACTATTAAGAAAGTGAATTGAAATTTTTGCATGTTCTTGCCCCATGTGTTATTCTGTAATTGCTCTTTTGGTAGACTATCGAGTTTGGACGATTATATCCAAATCATCTTGTTTTGCCCCTCGGGGCTCGGTTAGAGGCTAGAGTCTGTTGAAGACCCATATGAACGAGATTGACTGAATTGCAGAAGCGATTTGGGAGATTCTTTACACACTTTCGGTGTGTCAGGAGTTTACCAAATCGCTTTTTTTATTTTTTCATCCCTTCTTAAAATGACCGAAACTCTCTTCGGAACCGAATCCCTTTTCACAACAGTGCGTGAACTAAAGCCATACATCGCCTTTTGTAAGTACACTCCTGATGAAAACGGAAAAGAAACTCAAGATTTTAAGGTTTTCCTTATCAATCCAGAAGAAAAAACTTATCCGCATGTACTTGTGTACACAGGTATGTTTGGTGATGGACTTACTTTTCCCCCTATAGGTATTAAAGACAACGGTCCTCTCGAACCTTTCGGTAATATTATTCTGGACGCAGGGAATGTTGCGACACTAGATTTCATTGCGTGGTTCAAAATAAACCTCATTACACGAGATAATAATGTTATCCAGATGGATTTCTCCTTTGGAAAAAGCGGGGGGATTGATTATGAAAAGAATCTCCAATACATTTCCAAAATCCGAATGGACGGTATCATCCTTCCGCTCGAAGAACGACAATAATTTTATATTCCTTTCCCTTAAAAAAAATGATCATCCCTTTTACTGATTCCACTCTTATTGATAACGCCATCGATCTAATCTGCCTGCATCACGCTAAACAAACTCGTAAGTTAGAAAAAGCCTCATATCTCATTCACCCATTAGGTGTTGCAACCATGATTCATCGTGACTTTTTAGAAAAAGCAACACCTGAACTGATCGCAGCAGCACTTTGTCACGATTTGTTAGAAGATACAGAATGTACCGCCGCGGAACTAGAGGCTGTGTGTGGAAAAAAAGTTCTAATGATTGTTCAGGGAGTGACAGAAAACCCAGCATTTAATGACTCCAAAGACTGGGAATTAAAAAAAGAAGACTATCTCTCTCGCGTTGAAGAATCTTCTGGAGAGTCAAAAATTGTTTGTCTTTATGATAAAATCCACAATCTCAATTCTGTGTTAGTCGAACACGAACGACAAGGAATACAAATTTGGGAGAAATTTAACCGCGGAAAAAAGAAAAAACTTTGGTTTGAAAAAGAATGCCACGCAATGCTCTCAAAACACTTGGATTTGCCAGCCGTGGAGAGATACGGACAGATGATTGTGAAGATGGAAAAATTGAAATAAAAAAGACTACGCATATATTTTGCTTCCACAAAATAGGTTCAAAGGTCCTCCAGTAAGGAGCTCCTGATTAAGAAAGTCTCTGTATCGATTTCTAGAAACCAACATTTTACAATATCCTAATGTTGTAACTAAGAAAGGGGTTTTCTAAGATATTTTATAACAAGTCTTATAGCGTCCAGCCAGGAGCGCTTCGTCCAGAGCAATAAAGCACTGAACAAAATGAGATTTTTTTAAGAAAGCGCAACGATTTTCGATAAAAACAATGAAATATCTCGCTCGAAGATATTCATTAGTTTAATAAAATCCCTTTTATCATACTTCGGAAGGAAGGTCTCTATTTCTAATACTGATTCTTTCTTTTTACTTTCTTCGTAACTCCACTTTGTCTGCACTACTTTTTTATTTATATCGTTCAAGGTCTTTAATAATTTTTCTGTATTATTTTTCTTTAATTTCCCTATTGAGTATCGACTATTGATAACGATAGTTTTCTCAGTAACAATTATAAAAATATTAGATTTATCCTTATGTATTCCAAGAAGCATATCGAAACCCTCTCCACCATCTTCATTGGTTCTGTCTTCCATCTTATATCCTAAAAACTCAAGATTATTAACTATTTGTTGGCTTGTTGGATATTTCATATTGAAAAATTTATGCTATTATAACACTTATCTAGGCAAAAGACAGTTCGATTGGCGTCCAGCCAGGAGCTCCAGATGAAGAGAATCTTTCTAGAAATCAACATTTTACAATATCCTAATATTGTGATTAGGAATGTAGTTATCTAGAAGAATCGAGAGAACATTCTAATGTTGCTCTTGTGTTTTGATAGGTATCAATAAGTATTTTAAGATATTTTTGTTTTACCTTTCTATTGCTATCTAAAATATTGCTTTCTTCAATACCACTCATCAACCCTCCCTGTTCCTCGTTGGATAAATTCTTCCACCACAAAACAACGTCTGGATAAGTGGCTACAAATTCCGTAGGGAATCCCAAGGGAACACCTCCAATGGGGTCAATCTTCTTGATTGATTTTGTTGCGAATTTCAACAGATTTTTTTGTTCTTCATCAATGCGACTGTATGATTTAGCAACCTTATAAGACCCATGTCCCAAGACGAGTAAATTTGCCATAATCTTCCTTTTATCAAGATTGTCTTTAACCTTTTCTTTAAAAGGAGACATTAGTATGTTTCCAATTGCTTCAAGGATGGGCAAAACCTTTGATATAAATCTAATAACGAAAACTAAAATTGCAAACTTCCAATTTAGAAAAATTAATACAAGGAAAAGTGCCCAATCAACCCAATAAACCCAACTAACCCAAAGTGGTAGCATTGGTTCGTAGAGAGGAATACTGCCACTGCGCCTTGCCTGAATCATCCGAATATCAAAGGTGGTAATTGCTGAAGTAATAACATAAAAAATGGTAACCCAAATAATAATCGGTGAATCGATGCTCGTATTGAACAATGATGTCATGTTTTAGGAATTAAAGCTCAATCAGTATATAGCTATTTTCCCGAAGATTAAAAAAATGAACAGGACTCACTTTTCTTCGTTGCTACTTTTTATGTATCATGTACCCCTCTGACAACTCTTTTTGCCTTTTTTTAAATGCAGGAAGCATTACTTTAATCCATTTTTTGTTGTTAAGGTCTTTTGCTGCTTTCCGCAAAGAATCTTCATCATCTTTGTAGAGCGCCAAAAAAACAACACTAGCTTCTGTGGCAATAAAAGAGATTTCCTCTTCTTCTGATCTATCACTAAAAACAGGATAGTGTTCTAACAGAGGGGATATCGCCTTCTTTATTGTGCCCGAAGGGAAGGGTAAAATGATTCAGGTACAGATGAGCCAAAAATATAAAGCAGTTTTTCTTGTGTATACTGAAGATGAATTCCCCAAGCATGAACGATTTTTTCGGCTTCTTCTGGTATCATGTTATTAATCTTAGAAGATTTATTTCACAACTTCAATGGAATCCGGGAACAAGATTTTATGGGTTCGATAACACCTGGCATTCTAAAACCAAATTCAAATGAAAGAACCATCTCTATTACAGAACGCAGTCGGCATCCTCGTTGTCATATTAATAGTAGCATGCGGTGTAACGAACGATATTTGGTATCTTCTTCCCGGTATAATTCTCGCAATAATCTTCATGTGGATGAATCACGACGAAAGATTCCCGGAGGGATAATTTTACTTTCACACCATACCTAGACTTAGGTTAAATATTAAAACGATTGCCCACTGCCATTATTTTTTATAAGCATGCTCAAGAAATGCGCCAACCATTACTCCCAAACCAAATATTATTATAAATTCTAAAAGGGGGATTTCTAATGTATACACAATTGAACACGTTGCTATAAAAAGTATCACAGCCATCATTATTGATATAGTAATTCTCTCTTCGTCCATTGTTTTTTGCCACTTCTCATTGCTTGTTGGTTTTTTCATCATTTAGAATATTAGAAGATTTTTTAATGTTGTAAAATAGTATTTCTATAAAACGCAACAACAAGCATATGACTACAGAAAGCCAATTATCGCCATTTAAGACACTCCCCCTTGACAGTTCAACCTTCAAAAAAATGTAAAAAGAGTGGTCTAGCGTTCTCCGTACTATGAGGGAATCACGCGCTGTTTTTACTCTGTTTTTCGTGTTACACCAACAGCTATTGTGTTAAGTAGTTGCTCCCAGAGCGGGGGGGCTTTCGGTTTTGAGATTTCAATACTGGGGGAGTCTATATCTACCGCTGGGTCATCCACTCTGCGATATGTTTAAATTGTTTTTAATGAACCAGTATTTACAATGCTAAAGGTGAATCTCACTTTCTTCAACCATAGACTCCAGGTCGGATTTGTTTTCTAGCATTGCAATAACACACCGACCCACATGAAATCCCATATTTACCGGAACAGCATTCCCAATTTGCTTGTATTGAGAACAAATAGATCCTTGGAAGTCCCAATTATCAGGAAATGTTTGTATTCTTGCATATTCACGAATTGTAAAAGGGCGTGTTTCAGAAGGATGACATCTTTCTGTTTGTTTTTGTGCTGGACTACAAACCAAAGTAAGAGATGGTTCGTCCCAACTCATTCTCCGTGCTATCCCGGTTTTCCCGCCTCCTAAATAAAAACTCCCCCCCATGTACTCTTTTTGTATTTTTAATGGTAAAGAGCGCCAGTAGCACCCCTCAGGAACCAAGTCCAAAACTTTCTTTTTCTTTTCATTGTAAGATTGTCCTGCTGATATCGGGACATTCTTGAATGCTTCTCGTAGAGAGATAGTATAATTTTTTTCCTTAGGAAAGAGAAAAGGAATATCAAGGTCTTTTCTAATAGCTACAATAATCAAGCGCTCTCTTTTTTGTGGAACATCCAGGTATTGTGCTTTTAAAAGTTTATAACTGACCCTGTAGCCAATATCATTTAGAATAGAAATCATTGTTTTTAGAGTTTTTCCATCTTCGTGACTGATTAGACCTCGAACATTCTCCCCAATCGCAATTTTTGGTTGAGATTCTTTAATACAGCGAGCAAATTCGAAGAATAGAGTTCCCCTAACATCATCAAAACCATTCTTTTTCCCAGCATAAGAAAATGACTGGCAAGGGAATCCACCCTCTACAATATCAATTTTCCCTTTGTATTGAGAGAAATCAACAGTAGAAACATCTGCTTCGATTATCTTTGTGTTTTTGAAATTTTTTTTCAATGTAGCTACGGCATTTTTATCAATTTCAACGAGTAATTCATGTTTTAATCCTGCATTTTTAAAACCAAGAGAAGTTCCCCCTGCTCCTGAAAACAAATCAAGAACCTTATAATTTGTTTTTACAGGATTCTTTAAGATTTTGTAACGACTTTTCCCATTGAATTTTCCATTTATCTTACTATTTAATTCTAAAACTGATTCTTTCTCAAATACCCGATAATTATGAGAGTTCCTATGTGATTTTACTAACCCTTTTTTGTCCCATCGTCTTACAGTATCAGGACTGATAGAGAGTAGTTCCGCAACATCTGAGACAGTTAAATAGCGATCATCTGCAGGTTGTATCATTTAATTTTTAAAGTGAAGTTGTTGCCAGTATACATTAACCATTGCATAATGCAAGGGTTTTTTAAAAAACGATTTCAAAAATGGTTTTAAATTTCTTTTGTTCAATATCTGAAAACTTTTTACCGCTAGAAGATTCAATTACCTTTGGTAAAACATCAAACAGCATTTCTATAGCATTCTCTTCTCCCGTAACAAGCGCATAAAATTGTTTTCCATCGGTTTCAAGAATTCGAGGGTTTGATGGACACTTTGTTTTAGTCTTAGAATCAGATGGTGCATATTCTCTTACGGGAATACCTCTTTTTGATTTTGGAATTATTTTTACACAAAACCCAATATAATCTTTATATACCGGTAAGGAAAGCATTGCTGTTATTTTATTATAGACCTCAACCGCACTCCCTGAATTCATCGTATTGTGTTTGTTTTTTATTTCAGCCAGAATTTTCCTTTTGTCTGAGCAAACATCAAGTCCACCGCCTTGTCCTAAATCTTTCCATCCATAGCAATTCCCTAATACGATTTGATGAAACTCTCCAATAGCATTTTGAAAAGTTTTTTGAGCTTGTCGTTGTTTTTCTTTTGCAACCCAATCATCAAAAGATATTTCAGCAAAAGCAGATTCGATAAATGCACTAAAGGGATCTAATGTATTTTTATGTATATCAACCTCTGAAACTGAATTGGTAAAACTTGAAAACACATGAGAAACAGCATTTTCTAAATTTTCATCATCGATAAATGGTAGGAAATTATTTGTCATTTTTTTCATTCTATCCAATTCGCTTTGTGAGTCGATTGAAATAAATTTTGCATCCCACGCAAAACAATTCTACACTCTCTTTGATTTTCATCGAGAGTGCGGCGAGAGACTTAGCTCCGTGACCCGCCAGCAACCTACCGAGAGGTAAGGTGCTACAACTAAGATCTGATGAACCTGGTTTTCAGTAAAATACTCGTTGGAGGTTTGTAAAAACCTTTTATTTTTTAATCTCCATCGAAATGACAAAAAAGGACTACACCGCAAACCTGCTCACAAAAGAAGATTCCAAGTGGGCCACAAAAGTTACAGGGAAACCTGAATTTGAATTTTTTAATCAGGGACTTTTCTATCTCACTGAGGTAGAGGGGCTTGATTACGAAGACGCCCTCAAAATCGTTTCCGAAAATTGGAACAAATAATTCTTAATTTAAAAAAATGGACATACAATCAATAAAATCTCCGACCGAATTTGCTTCCACAGTGCGTGAAGAGGGGTTTACAGCCCCTCCGCACATGTATGGAGTCATGCAGAAATACATGAGAGAAAACAATGCGACATTCCCCAGCGCGTATTATGCATTGATGCAAAAAAAGACGATTTTCTTGGTCGGGAGAACCTATTTTCTTGATCTCTCTGCACTGAATCAGTAAATATGAAATGTGTGATATAATTGTAAAAATGGAAAAAATGGAAAAACCTTCAAGTGGGCTTCATAATATCGGGATTGGGATGTTCGTTCTTTTTATTTTGTGTATATTGGGATGGTTCTTTGAGGGGGTTTTTTATTTTTTTGAACCTTTGGGAATAGGATATGCTTTTGAGATAATCCTTACGATTTTTTTTGGATGTTTTTTGCTATTGTGGCTGGTTAATCGCCTTGTAAAAATAATTAATTCTATTTTTAAATTCTTTGGGAAAAAACCAGACCTAAATAAAAACTATCCAGAGGATATAGCCCAGACGAAGATGTTGATAATGTTTTCGCCAATTTTTCTTATAGGGCTTTACCTAGTAATTATTCTTTTGTATTGGTTGGTGGTGAAATTAATTCTTGAAAATCCCACACTAGGTAATGCCACATCTATAATAAATGATTTTGAAACAGTAAAAGAGTCTTATTCTTATTATATAAGCAGCTTCAAACAGAAACCAATTACCACGTTATTAATATCGGGAGGAATTGTTTTTATATGGTCTGTCGTTATGACAAAAATTACAAAAGAGTATCTAAACGAGGAGGAGTAAACCGGTAAGTATAACAAACCCTAAAACATTGAATATAGAAAGTTCGATTAGCATCCATCCGGGAGACTACTTCAATAAAAATTCTTTGCTTTTTTCTCCTTTTTTCTCTAAATTCAAAAACGACCCTACGGTCATTGGCTCTTTTCCTCATTTTGGAATTTCACACTCTTCTAGAGTAGTCACAGATTGATTATTTGGCTTAGAATGGACCACCAGTCCACCTCATAACCCGAAGGTCACAGGTTCGAATCCTGTCTCCGCAACCACCAAATTTACAAAAAACCCAGGCCAAAGGCTTTGGGTTTTTTAGCGATCAAAGCCTTGTTTGTATAGTTTATTTGTGGTACAATGAAACGATTTTTATTAACACGCTTATGGAATCTTTATTGCAAAAATCAATTTATCAATGTCTTGAAAATATTTGTTTTTTATCAACAAAAGAAGTGAATGCGCTTCGAAAGAAGCTAGAATTGATTCCTTCTACAGAAGGAGAGATATTAAAAGAAGTTTTAAAAAATCTGAAACAGATGCAGAAAAAACAAAATAGCATGCTTAAAAAACTAAATGGGGGGGATAAAGAATTTAATCGGCAATTAAAATATTTTTTAAAAACTCAATATCGTGAAACCAGTAAAGAAATAACCACTCAGGAGCACAAAGAAGCAGAGAAATTACTAAATTTCGAAAACATTCAAGATGTTTAAAAAAACGAACATATCAACAAAATTTATTTACTTCGAAAACATGAAGTCAATAGACCTATCTCAGGATATTCAATCTTTGAATGAAAAAGAAGAAAAAGAGGGACTATTGGATTCAAGTGTGGAGTCATTAGCAATGGAATCAAATACTATTTTGAAGGCCTCTCAAGAAAGAATCGCAAAATTGCCAGATAATTTCAAAATATCATTGAAGGATAATATCGTACAATACTTTCTTACTTCAGCAGATCGTTATGATAAAGACACTGAATCTGGATTAGATAAAATTGAGTTTCAAGAATATGCACAGGCTATGCTTGCGAATCTTACACAAATTATTGAACAATATGTTCCACCAGCAGAAATTACGGAAACATCTAAAACACCAAAAGAAACCGAAGCTCAAATTGCTGAACGAAAGAAAAAAACATCAGAAATGGCTGCCAATGCTGGAAAAATGATTGAAGATGCGGGAAATATGAAAGTTGAAAAAGCTTCTTTTTCTCAAACAACATTTGATACTCCTCAAGATATAGGGAAAGGGCTTTCAGAATTTAACGAGAATAGTGGGGAATTGAGAACGGAAATATCACAACTCACAGAAACAACTACTGCTTTTCAATATAGTTGCAATGAATTCGAACAGGAAAAAAAGAGTTGGAGTGGTATAGGAAAAGGACTTTTGTCTTGGTTTAAAAATGATCCAGAAACGGAAAAGATGAAATCGCAGTTAGTAATTTTAAAAAAGACACTTACAAGTAAAAAAGAAGCCCTTCAGAAAAAGAAAGAATCTATTGGTGATTATGGTGAAATAATAAATGGAGCAGGTAATGTGTTAAAAACAGGAAAACAGGCAGAGAAGAATCAAAAAATAATAGATATTGAAAAACAAGAAAGTGTGGGCGAGAATGCGGAATTTAAAAACAAAGAACAATACGAAAAACTAGAAGCACAACAAAAAGGATTGGGCGAACAACGTGATTTACTTTTGCAACATCGGTATGATCTATATCTTCAAGCGGAAAGTTTTGGAGATGCTCAGGCAGATATTCAAATAAAAAAAGAACAACTTCAAGAAGGATCTGAGAAGATTACTAATGCAGTAGCGCATTTAGAAACGGCTATTGATCTTCTTCCTCAAAATTCTGTAAAACGAAAAGAACTTGAAGCTCAAAGAGATTTGTTAAAACAAAATAATCAGGATATTGATTCCGGACAAAAACAAATCGATGGTGCACAAACACAAACAAATGAGGCTGACACAAGAATACAAGAAGGAATTTCTGAAACAGAAAAGGGCGCTTTAAATATGGAAGAGTATCTTCTCACGCTAGATACATCTTTAAATAGTTTGAACTCGTCAATACAAACTCTAGAAGTTGCAAAGTTAGAAAATGGAACCCAACGAAATCGTATTGACGTCCAATATGCAGCACAACTAGGAAATCTCGATATAATTGATGAAGAAGTATCTAATAGTGTTTTAAATAATAATCTTGCAAATGAACAAATGTTTGGGACTTTCGATTCTCAGATAAATTATCTCAATGAGCTAAAGATAGAAGGTCCCAATAATCCAATTTCCTCGTTATTTGAAGGTGTGGGAAAAGGACTAGGAGTGGTCGGTCATACTTTTGCAAAAGGATTTGAAAAAATCGGCAATGCAATAAAAAATGTAACAAAAGATATTCCAGTTTTAAATGTCATAGGAGAGGTTGTTGCCTTTTTTCCAGATGTTGTGTCTGGTGTTTGGGAAGGAGCTGGAGAATTATGCGAAGGACTTGCTACGATGATTGCCCACCCAATTGAAACAAGTAAAGGGCTTGGAGCACTGATTGGAAGAAATCCCCAGACGGGAGAATGGTCATTTTCAACAGTAGGAAACACCTGGAAAGAGTTAGGAAAAGTACTTCTCGCTTGGGATGATTTTGCAGAAGGAGATATCGGAAAAGGTGTTGGAAAAGTTTTCCTGAATGTCCTTCTTACGGCAACAGGTGCTGGCGCTGGAATAAAAGGAGCGCAAGCGGCAGGAATGACTTTTAGGATTGCAAGGGCCGCAGGTGGGAAATTTATTAAATCAGCAGCAAAAGCCACTTTTAATGGAGCTAAAGTTTTTGGTACGGAATTCGGAAGTTCTGTTGTTAGAGGAGTAAAGGGATTGCCGAAGTCTCTTGTGAAAGCAGGAAAGGGTATTGGGGAATTCACAATTAATACTCCAAAAATGCTATCAAAACTTCCAAGAAACATTATTGGCGCTCCAGGGAGAATTGGTAAGTTTTTGGTAAAGACCGGGAAGGAATTTCCAAACAAACTTAAAAAATTATCAAACAGGAAAGCGAATAAATTAGCAAAACTTCATAAAAAACAACTTGGACTGAAGCAAGGTATTTATGAAGGAGCTGAAGGATATGCCAAATATGAAAAAGCATTGGCGGAAGTTATGCAGAAAGATTCGAATCTTCCAAAAGCCAAGGCCGTTGAAAAACTATTCAATAATCCTCAGACCCGAGAATTAGTTATGAAAGGGCTGCAATACGAAAAAAATCAACTCAAACTTGCGGGTATTGAAAGTCAAATAACTGGGAAAATGTACTCTCCCGGTATTGTGAAATATACCGACGAATTTAGCGACATAAGTCTCTATGGAGATGCTCTGGGGGGAAAGGGAGACTTAACTAAAATGTTCACAAAAAAAGATATTGATCTAATGGGATTGGGAAGAGGAAAAGGATTAGAAAAACTAAAAGAAGTGATGAAAACGGATCCGAAGGCTTTAGCAAAAATAGAAAAATGGATTGAGTTAGAGAAAACGCATGCGGGGAATTTCAAAGAAATTTCTCAAATGTTCAAAGCAAATAAGATTAATGTAAATAAACTTGGAATAGAAAAAGGATTAGAAAAACTAAAAGAAGTTATGAAAACGGATCCGAAGGCTTTAGCAAAAGTAGAAAAGTGGATTGAGTTAGAGAAGACACATGCGATGAATCTTAAAGAAGTTTATCCAATGTTCAAAAAATATGACATTGATGCAAGTTCCCTTGGAAGAAGCCCCGCATTAGAAGAGCTAAGCAAGTTGACGCAACGAGATCCGGCTGCTTTAGTACAAGTAGAAAAATGGATGAAGATAGAGAAACAATATGGGACACAGTTGGACGATTTTAACGATCTCACAAAAATAATAAAAAAACGAAGAGGAGAGCATTATAATTGGGGAGACGATGTGCAATTCAACGAGTGGGTAAAAAAGAATCATAATGTTGATGATATTACCAAAAGTTCTGCTGATGAGTTCTTGAAACTAAAAGAAGAATTTCTTCAGACAAATATTGATGATCTGTTTGTAAAATCAAAATTAGATATTTCGAAAGAAATCCAACGAATGAATGAAACATTATATGGAGAGGCGAACGGAATAAAGAAAATGAATACTAAGGGAATGAATTATGAAAATGCTACAAAAACAATTCAGCAACATATAGATCAATTTGCGAAAGGACCAAATGCCAGTATCACGCAAGACGCAAAACTTCTTATTCAAAATCAACTTGATGATCTTGTAAACGTTGCAAAGAGGGCTGGTGTTAAAGAATCGGATTTAACTATTGTTTTACAAGATGCTGTAGATAAATTGCTCTATCAGACAGTAGAAACTATAAAAAGACAATTAGGAGATCATGGTATTCGTCATATTTCTGGAAATATACGAGCGAATAGACAAATTATGGAGACGTACGAATCAGCAGGAGTTCCTTTTACGGCTACCGATGAATTAGAAATGATGCTTACGCATATCGGTCATGATATGGGCTATACGTCTGTGATTGATCTCAAAGGTTTTACTGGAACAGGGGCACATCCTCATATTAGTATGAATTTATTAGAAAATGGACCGGTTAATGTAAAAAATGCGTATAAGCGCATATTAGGGGAAGATGGTTACAGTCGCATGAAACAATCCATTCTAAATCATGATGGAACAGAAGTTCTCAAGGTTAATCCTGCAACGATGACTTCGACTGAACTAAGAACTGCAGCATTTGAAAATGGTATCAAATATTCTGATAATTTAGCACTTTATTCTGCGGATAAACTTCCTCAGATATATTATACCAACTCAGAATGTGCAAAAATATTATCTCAAATCGATAAAGCGGTTCAAGCTGGAAAAGGGAATGCGTTTTTCATTCCTCTGAAAAACCAAATGCGAGCACAAGTAATAAAAATGCAAGCAAGTGGAGAAATATCGTCAAATATTGCAAATAGTCTTTTGAGTGCTGTAGATGAAATAAATACAGGTATGAGTGCCAAATCAACTTTGGGAATGTTTTCTGGGCAACATGCAGATGAAGTATTTTCTCTTGTCAACGATGGGAAAGGAAATTTGATACCAACTGTTAAAATGGAATCGAGTTTGGCGTTTGAATCTATGTCCAAAGCTGCTATAAAGCGGGAATTATCAAGTGTTGATGCGGGAACAAAAGCCTTTATGAAAATAATGGAAGACTATGCGGACAAAAACAAATGTACTGTGCGAATTGGAACTAAAGAAATATACAAACCAGGACCAGGAGCCGACTTTGGTGATGCTTACCTCGATATTAGGAAGGCGATTAAAGCCAATGAAGAAATCGTTTTTATAAAAGATGGAGTTACGATGATGAAATTCGATGTCGGGACAAAAGGTGGCATTATTCAAGCTTGGAAATTATATGAAGCAAGATTTAGTAAAGCAACAACAACATCCGAGCGTTTAAATATCATACAGGAGGCGAAAATAAATACGACTGCAGAAATGCAAAGAATAGAAGAAATACTCAAAAACCCATCTTTGGATAATACTCTGAGAGCTAAAAACCTTCAGGAACATGTGGCTTTGCAAACGCAAATTCGACAGATAAAAGATCTTGAAATTGCGACTGATATTCTTAAAAATGCAAATGAAATCAAATCATTACATTCGCTAGAATCAATGGCAGAGGCTCTCCGAATGGGAGATGTTAAGAAATTCAAAACAACTTTTGCAGAGATCGATCAATCCTCGTTATCTATGATTCAGAAACAGACACTGAATAAGGTGATGAATAACCTTACAATAACTGGTATTGAACAATCAGAAAACATACTTCGAGTAATGGTGAATAAAGGATATGAATCAGTTTTCACAAAATACCAGCTCACTCCGGCACAACGAGTGGCAATGAGAACATATCTCGCTCCTACTAATATCGGAGTCCAAATTCCTATTTTATAAAATAACCCGTATACAATGATTACAGAAAATTCCGAATCCGTTAATGAAAATACTCTACTGGAAGATAAAATAGAGATTCATAAAAATTTTATTGAAAAATTAAGATTAGATGTCGATATAGATGGTGGATCTGTCGCTGGATTAATTGAAGATATTGTTGAGCAACATCCTAATAAGTGGAGAGAAGAAATAGAAAAAATATTACAAAAAACACTCCAACTAGAACAGCAGGAATCTTTGCAGTCCGCTATGTTTTATTTGGGAGACCTTATTCACGCTCTCGATATAAAAAGCATACAAGCAAGTTCTTATCCTGAACCAGGAGAAAAAGAAGCAACGTTGGAATTGAGAAACACCACAAGCGCATGGAGACGGAGAGATTGGGATGCAAGCGACAGAATAATTGGTTCGATTCTACAGGAGGATCGCCAACCAGAATGGTGGGTTAATATAGATATGCAGAGTGGGAAACATGATGAATTTATAAAACGACTTCAGTCTGGCGATGTTCAGAAAAATATTGATTCAGTTTTGAATGATATAGAAAAGAAAAAATAATTCATAAAAAAACTCGCGAAGGACTTTGCTGTCGAGAATTATTCAACTTCAAACCGAGACTGCTCTCCAAATTCAAACTTGAGTTCTAAGTTTTTTTTAAGCTCGGGGTTGAGTCAATTATAAATAGTTTTTCTTACAAAATAGGTTCGAACGTCCTCCAGCAAGGAGCTCCCTTCAACCAAAAATCCCTTGCTTTTCCCATGTTTTTTCTCTAAATTTAAAAACGACCCTACGGTCATTGGCTCTTTTCCTCATTTTGGAATTTCACACTCTTCTAGAGTAGTCACAGATTGATTATTTGGCTTAGAATGGACCACCAGTCCACCTCATAACCCGAAGGTCGTAGGTTCGAATCCTACCTCCGCAACCAAAAAATCTGAGTTTGTTCCAGTGGAACAGAGTCAGGTTTTTTAATTTGTCCGGACGAAGAACCGCCCAAGGTTCGACGCGAAAAATAAGCGCAGCGATTATTTGAGCGCTCGAGTAGTTCCGCCTTGCGGGACGTAGGGAGAGTATCCTGCCGACGGCTAGGTTCGTGAAATAGCGAAGCGTTGTTTTGCCCTCTCTAAAATTTAATTAATTTTTAATATTCCCTGTTTTGGAGTATAAGACATAAAAGCCTTAAAATATTTTCGAATGATAGATTCCTTTTTTCTAAATGTAATTTGCTCCGAGTATCGAGACGGAGATCCTTGTTATCAAACATTTTTAAAACTAATTTACTCCAGGCGAGTCGACCTCTTGTCTGCGAATCGCAATCGGGTAAAAAACATTATTATTGAAGAAATAAAAAATCACTTTCTATCAACTGTTGAGCCCGCCCCTGTTGTAGTTCCTGCTGATGAGGCTTTCCATTTGGGAGAGAAAACTCTGGAGGATTTTAAAATTGGAGAACTGAACGTGAAAAATTTTTGTGGTTTTCAGTCTCACGACCCAATAAAGTTCCATAACAAATTTACACTCTTTTTTGCTGAAAACGGGAGGGGGAAATCTAGTTTGTGTGACGCACTAGAATACGGCATTACCGGCGATGTTATGGAAATGAAAAATCGAAAATGCGCTGAAGGGGGGTATCTCCAAAACAAGCATCAAAGAACCCCTCCGTTCCGTGTAGATATTCTTGATACAGAGGGGAGAAGATTCCTCGAAGACCAAAACTATGAAAGATGTTTTTTGGAAAAGAATAGACTGGAAAACTTTGGAAGATTGAGCCAGGGAAACTCTTCGAATATCCAAAAGAATTTGTCTGATCTTTTGGGGTTTGGTCCAATAACTGATCTCATCCGGAATTTTGTTAAGCCTGAAAGTTTTGGTCCGACCGACATAGAGAAACAAAGTTATGAACCTGGGTTTTTAAAAATTCTAAACTGGAAAACTATAAATGATAATTATTCTGAAGAGAAAATAGCGATTGATAGTCTATTGAGAGATACTGTGCCAGAGACCGCTAATGATGAAGCGGCTGTTCTCGCACATGGTCAAAAATTAAAAGGAGAGTTAGAAAATAGACCTGTATTGTTTTCTGAAGAATTGTCCCAGAATATCCGGCAGATGAAAGTGCATCTTGCGGAGTGGCTGGAACATGATAAATTTTTGAAAGAGAAAATTAATGAATTAAATTTTAAGAACTTATACAAAGCCGCTCAAAATATTTTTGAAAGAGACCCCACCATTCCTGCTTGTCCGCTGTGTGAAACTTCCTTGTCTGAAACAAAGACGAACCCAATTTCTCGAACGGAAAGTGAATTAGAAAAATTGAAATTAATATCAGATCGCCAAGAGTCGGCGAAAAAAATACAAGAATCTGTTTATGTTCTGTGGGGGAAGGTAAAAAAAGAATATACAAGTGTTAATAAAAACTTAGAAGACCCGATAAGAAAACAATTATTGGAGGTGGTGACTCCTCCTGAAATTTTCCAAAACCTTGGTGTTTCTTTGGAAGAATTAGATGAAAAATACACTGATTTCACGGATTTTTCTGAGCAATTTAAAAATTATTTCTCTTTCGAGTTGGAAAATCTGAATATAATTCGGACCGCAATCGATGGAATGGGGGAGGGATTCGAAAAAAAAGAAGAGAAGAGGGATGTGCTAAGGAATTGGCTACTCATCCGAGAAAAAATAAAGGTCCATGCAAATTTAAAGGAGAAGTATGAAGAGTGGGGGGGGTTTGGGAATAGTTATTTATTGTTTTTTGATGCTTTAAGGAAAAAAGAAGACGAAATCGTAGAAAGAGAGTCCTCTGAAATCGACTCCCTTATTCTTTCTTTTTATCAGGCCCTGAATAATAACGATACCGAGGCAGAAAAAGTTATTAAAATACAGCTGCCAAAAACTCAAGAAGAAAAATTAAGGATTAATTTATTTCGAAACCAAGACGAAGAACATAATGCATTGGAGCTATTGAGTGAGGGCCACCTAAAAACACTGGGGCTGTCTATTTTATTGGCACGAGCTGTTAAATACAAGTGTCCGTTTTTAATTTTTGATGATGTGGTTAATGCAATAGACAGCGAACACAGGGATAATATTATAGAATTGCTATCATCAGACGCTGATCTCCTTACGCAAGAGATTTTTGGAGAGAACAAAGAAAGAGTCTCTGGTTTTCTTGAAAATTTGCAACTAATCGTGACAACCCATGATGCCTTTTTTGATCAAAAAATTTCAAATTACTTTAATCCAAATGAGCAAATACGACATGTCTTGAGCTACGACAATAATGGTGTTTTGGTCTCTGGGCATAAAACAAAACATTACAACAGTAGGGTGTCCTCTGCGATAGTGGAGGGGGACTTAGATTTCGCCGTTTCTATTTGTAGAAAATGGTTTGGATTACTAATAGAAAAAAAGGTAAAAAAATTAAAAATCCCACTCACAACGGAAGACTTTGAAAGAAAGGATATGCAAACTTTTTCCCAAAAGGTTTACGACCACATCAAGGGGGAAGATAAATATAGAGATGAAATTAAGAAGTTAATGAAAGATCTTATTAATTCTCACCAAGAGGACTATTCGTACCATTATCCTGAGTTCACGTGGACCTGGAGAATACTAAATCAAGAAGTTCATGGAAGACTCTCTGAGGAGGATAATATCGATATAACAAAAACGAATGTAGAGAAGATTCAAGAGGCGTTGATAAAACTAGAGGAGCCGTGGGAAAAAGAAGAATAATTTCATTACTCCACCAACCCCTCTCCCGTCATCTCTTCGGGAATCGGTAATTCAAGCAATTTCAAAATAGTCGGTGCAATATCCGCCAATGTTCCTTCTTCTCTTAAGTGAACTTCTTCACCATTGTTGAGAATAAGCGAGAACGGCACGAGGTTCTTGGAATGCTTCGGCGCATGATTCCCTTCCTCATCAAGCATCTCCTCACAATTCCCGTGATCGGCAGTAATCATAATGTCGTATCCTTGCTTGAGCACCTTGGGCACAAGTTTCCCAAGACACTTGTCGACAGTCTCCATCGCCTTAATCCCTGCCTGGACGTCTGAAGAATGTCCCACGAGATCCCCATTGGCATAATTCTGAACGACGAGTTCGTACTCATTTTTCGTAATCGCTTTGATGGCCGCATCGGTATTTTCTTCCGCTGCCATGTCCGGTGCCTCGGCGTAAGATGCGCATTTGGGAGACTCGACCATGATCCGTTCTTCTTTATCGAATGGTTCTTTGTGATCTCCTGAAAAGAACGTCGTCACGTGATTAAATTTTTCCGTTTCGGCGATACGAAGTTGTGAATGTCCTTCGCGAGCAATAATTTCTCCGAGGGTGTTTTCGATCTTGTGCGCCGAGAGAGCGTAAATCACATGCGCTTGTTCGTGATACTGTCCAAAGATTCCCACGTTTTCAGGGTTCAATCGAATCAATCTCCTGAACTGCGGGAAGTCTCGGTCGCACAGGCTCGCTGTAATCTGTCTCATTCTGTCTGTCCGGAAGTTGAAACAAATCACGATATCATCGTTCTGAATTTGTCCTTCTTTTTCCAAAAGCACGGGTGGCACATAATAGTCCGACTCCTCGCTTGTGTCGTAGAAGTTGTCCAAATATTCTCCCCATGATTCTCGCACCGCTGAAACATTTGGATCACAGAGAATCTTGTAGGCTTGCTCGGTTCGGTTCCAGTTTTTGTCCCGATCCATTCCAAAGAATCGCCCTCCGATCGAGGCGATCTTCCCGATGCCTTTATCCTCAATGTCTTTGAGATAATGCTTCGCAGTCCGCTCTGGCACGTCTCTCCCGTCGAGAAAGGCGTGAATAAATATGTCTTCAATCCCAAAGTTCTTCGCCATGTCTTGGAGTCCGTACAGGTGGTTTTGAAAACTATGAATTCCCCCATCCGACACCATTCCAACAAAGTGAATTCTTCCTTTTCGTTTTGCAGTTTGAAACAAAGGAGTGAGCTCTGGCTTTTCCATAAAGTCCCCTGATTCGATTTCGTCATTGATCACCGTGAGCAATTGTTTCACTGGGCGTCCTGCTCCGATGGTGATGTGCCCAACCTCTGATCCTCCCATTTGGAACTCTGGCAGTCCGACGGCTCGTCCGTGAGTCTTGAGTTTTGAGAACGGCTTTGTCTTAAAAAGTGTGTCGAGAAACGGGGTCTTGGCTTGCGCAAACGCGTCTCCTTTGTCTCCTTTTCCCAATCCCACGCCGTCTAAAATAATTAAATAAACTTTTTTCATCGTGGAAATTGTAAGGTAAAGTGGGGGAAGATGAAATGGAAAAATCCTGGTGTCTCGCTGCTCATTAGTTTGGGAATTTCTTTTTTGGTTCTTGGGGTTGCGCTTGCCGTAATCTCGTCTGTGGATAGTGCCGTTCAGAGAAGTTCTGATTTGGGACGATCAACACAGGTGTTTTTTGCCGCTGAAGCGGGACTCGAATCCGCCTTCTTTCATCACAATGCTCGTGGACAAGGGGTTCATTTTGAAGATGCGTCTGCACCACAAAAAATTGCACTTCTCGCTTCCTCTGTTGAAGTCGACTGGACTCTTGAGGGCCGGATAGATGAGGTTGAAGGGCTCTTAAAAGAGGGGCAAAAAATACGAATTCCATTGTTCTGGGACGACTCAGCTGATCCCACCAAGGAGCCACCATTTGATGAAGACGGCGAATTTGTAGCCGGACACGATCAGGCGGGAATTCTTACCGATGATTTTATTCTCGAGTTTTCTAATGCGGGGATTCCTGGTGATTTTGACTTTGGGACAGAGGAGCCTGACGCCGTATTGCTCGACTGGGCTGTTTCTCGGCAACACGCAACCAACGGACTCCAAACGTTTATTCCTCAACGCGGAACCAGTAACATCTGTGCCTCTGACACCACTTTTATTTGTCGAGAGGCTTTTTTAATTACGGGGGGAGAGATTGACTCCTCCTCGCTTATTGATGGAGAAATTCTTCCAGGGGGAGATCCTGATACGCTGAACCACTTTATGGGTGATCTAGAGTCTCAACAATTCATTCTCTCTTTCCAGTCACTTCTCCCTTTTACCGATACTGATGGAGACAAGATTGAAGGCATTTCTTTTTCTCTCATCGGCGATGACATCCCTCGTCCACCGCTCCCGAAAAGTGCCTACACGGTTTCTTCCGAGGTTTCTCTTGGAAATTTTTCAAAGGTTATCACCGCCGAGGTTCTTGAAAAAACCACCATCGGGGCGTTTGATTACATCATCTTTGATTAGTGCGCTGTGATTTGCGTTCCCACGTTTTTTCCGGTGAGCACGCTTTTGAGGTTCCCTTTTTTGAGGAGCTCAAAGACTACAATCGGCATGTTGTTGTCTCGGCATTGTGCCACCGCGGTTGCATCCATTACTTTCAAATCTTTTTCTAACACTTCGTCGAAGGTAATCTTTTCAAATCGTTTCGCGTTTTTGTTTTTTTGTGGGTCGCTATCGTATACGCCGTCCACGTTTGTTGCTTTGAATACTGCGTCACATCCCAGTTCCAAGGAACGAAGAGCGGCCGCTGAGTCGGTCGTGAAGTACGGGTTCCCTGTTCCTGCTGCACAAATAACAATTCTGTCTTTTTCCAAGTGTCGCATGGCTCGCCGTGTGATGTATGGCTCTGCCACCGCTGGGATATCGAGCGCTGAACATACTCGAGAATGAACGCCCATTTTCTCTAACCCAGCCTGAAGGGCGACCGCATTCATTATCGTTCCGAGCATTCCGATAAAGTCGGAAGGCACTCGTTCAATTCCTGATTTATCATTCTCTCTCCCTCTCCAAATATTCCCCGCTCCGATGACGATGACAATCTCTACTCCTGTTTTTTGTGCCTCGACAACCTCTCCGCAAACCTTGTCGAGAATCGAGTAATCGATCCCAAATTCCTTCTCGCCCAAAAGGGCTTCTCCTGAAAGCTTAAGCAGAATCCGTTTGAATTTTTTTGGCATGTGTTTACTTTTCCGAAAAATTATACAAAATCGGACTGAAAATGAAAGTGATTCTTCTAACAACTGACCACAATATCGCCGCAAACATCTGTATTAAGGCGTTCCTGCAGAATACCCTGCGACAAAAATATGACATCGATGTCGTTGGAATGGTGATAACTTCCATGTTTTTCCCACTTGAAAAGAAGTCTTGGAAGGCTTTTTTTCGGTTTATAAAGCGGGCCGGATTCTCCTTTGCATGTAAATCTATCGTGGCAAACTTGATCCAAAGTCTCAAGATGAATTTTGCGAAAAACTTCGTTCCCGATAAAAAGCGGGAGTATTTCCTTCTCAAAGAACTCGCACGCCGGTATGGAATTCCTGTTCTTTCTGTACGAAATGTAAACGAATCAGAGGTGCTCGATTTTGTTGAGGAAAAAAATCCTGACTATTTGGTTTCCGCACACCTGCTTCAGATTGTAAAAAAAGAACTCCTCGCGATTCCTCATGAGGGATCTATTAATATTCACCCTGCACTGTTCCAAGAACACCGGGGAGTATTCTCCAGCTTCTGGATGCTTTTGCGAAACAGGCGTCAGTCTGGCGCAACCGTTCACTTCATGGATGAAAAAATTGATAATGGGAAAATAATTCTTCAACGAAATTTCTTTATCAATCGTTCTGATAGTATTCACTCTGTTGACGAAAAGGCTGCCAAGCTCGGGGGGAACCTCCTCATCAAAGCCCTTGTGAAAATTAAGAAGAAACGAGCAAGATCGGTCTTTCTCAAAAAAATCAGCCAACTCCTCACCATGCCAACAGAACACCAAACCCGCGCATTCAAGAAAGAAGGAAAGCATATTATGAGTTGGTCTGACTTCTTCAAGATCTAATTATTTCTTGAAGCGTCCTTCTGCATCTTCGACGAGGTATACATTTTGAATACCGGCTTCGATCATTTTTGACCAACAACTTTCACAGCACCACCAGTGCCCCCAGAGATAGATATCTGCGTTTTCGCAACCCCCTTGCATTTGAGAAAGAGCCACCTGTTCGGCGTGATTCTTTGGATCACACCCTTCGCAGAGTTCGTAGTTCTCGCCCGTAGGGATATTTAATTCTTTGCGTCGGCATCCATGATCTTCGTGGTAGGTGGAAACGTTTGCTCCTCGTCCAACAACAACTCCATGGCGAACAATCACCACTCCTGTCTGGTGTGCATGGTCGGAAGAAAGCTCTTCGGCCGCTTCTTTGGCTGCACTCATAAACTCATTGTCCGCCCCAACGTACAAAATTTCTCGTCCTTCTGGCAGGTACGGTAGATCTCTCATTTTAAAATGGATGCTTTTTCAATGACTCAAAATCGCCCTTGCGAATCAAGTCCATTTCTTCGTCTGTATCTTTTCGTGAGGCAAGGTTGTCTGCGGAACTTCCATCGTATTTTGCATCACACTTTCCGTGTCGTTTCGCATCTTCTTTTACAATATCACTCGCCAGGGTTTGAAACACAATCTGACAAATCCGTTCTCCTGGATAAATCCGAATCACTTGTGATGAAGTCTTGTTGAGAATCGGGATCATCAAGTGTCCGCAGTAGTGCGCGTCCACAATCCCCGTGAGATCCACTGAAAGTCCTCGTCTATTAATCGAACTTCGTGGATAGAGAATCCCCATCAGGTTGTCTGATTTGAGGGAAACCTTTTCCAACGTCGAAGCAATGATTGATTCTCCTGGTGCGAGTTCGAAATACTGTCCCGGTTTGATCTCTATTTTTTCAAAGTTATCGCCCGCGCTTTCTGTCACATCAACGTTGAGCACTTCTCGTCCTTCGTCTGTCAGCTTCCAAATCTTTGGCAAATAAAACACCGTCCCGAGCCTCAGGTCCACCGCGTGCGGTTGGTTTTGGAACGCATCAAGGGTTGGAGAGAACTCTAATTTTCCCCCTGCAATGGCCGCTGATATCTCGTGTCGTGTTAAAATCATTTGTTTACTTTGTAGTACAAAGTGCGCGAATTATCCCCTAATTTCTCTGATTTTTCAAGGGTCAGGTCGAGCGAAATTTCCGGCGCGAACACTCCCATTCCTTCTCCGAAGATAACCGGTGAAACCGTGAGAATAACTTCATCGATAACGCCCGCTTTCGCGAAGAGCGTGTTGATCGTTGTGCCTCCTGTGAGGACGGCGTGATTGAATTTAAGTTCTGTAAGTTTTGCAAGAATGTCTGCTGGCGGAAGAGATGTGAATACGAGATTCTCCTCCTTCTTATCCCAATCGCCCGCACGACGAGAGAGAATAACTGAAAGTCTCCCCGGCAAAACGCCGGGCAATGTTTCAAAGGTTGTTCGTCCCATAATCATGACTCCCACCTCCTTAGTGTAGTTCATAAAAAACTTCTTGTCCGCCTTCTCTGTCCAGTCAGGAAAATGATCCGCATTCTTTGCGATTTTTCCGTCCAGGGTCTGTGCCATCAAGAGGGTGAGCTTCATCGTGGGGGGAATGTACCCCAGAAGTCTGCTTTGGGGCAAGTTTTCTTTTTGCCCGTCATCCCAAATTTAGTTTGGGATCCATTATCAACCACCATAATAGATTCTGAATCAAGTTCAAAATGACAAGAGGGGTGCTTGCCGGGCCTTTTTTTCTCAGTACTATGAAAGCGATGACAAACCTTTCTCCAGCTCTCAAAAAAACACTGCTTCAGTTTCAGCAAAGCGAACGAACCGAGGCCTTGGTTTACGATCGTCTCGCAAATATGGCGAAGCTTCCTCACAATCGTGAGGTGTTGCAAAAGATCGCCAACGAGGAGCGCGGACACGCAAAAATTTGGGAACAAATTGCTGGGAAATATGTTGGGCCAAACAAGCTCCGAGTCTGGAAATGGGTCACCATTACACGGATTTTTGGACTGACGTTTGGGGCTCGATTTATGGAGCGAGGGGAGGAACAAGCACAGAAGACGTACAAGAAAATTATCCCCCAGTTCCCCGAGGCAGAACGAATTATGAAAGACGAAGAGCAACACGAACAAGCGCTTATTGAATTGTTAAATGAAAAGAAATTGGAATACGTGGGCTCGGTTGTGTTGGGACTCAACGACGCTCTTGTTGAATTGTCTGGAGCCTTGGCTGGGTTCTCTTTTGCGATTCAAAACACGCACGTCATCGCGCTCCTCGGGATTATTACTGGAGTTGCAGCGTCTCTCTCAATGGCGGCCAGTGAGTATCTTTCTTCTAAAGAAGAGGGGAAAGAAAACGCGCTCACATCTTCTCTCTACACGGGGGTTGCTTACATATCTACCGTCGCCCTTCTTATTCTTCCGTACTTAATATTCCACAGCTACGTTCATGCGCTGATTGCGATGCTCGTCGTCGTACTCCTTGTTATTGCTGGGTTTAATTTCTACATCTCTGTCGCCAAAAATGAATCTTTCAAAACCCGTTTCTGGGAAATGGCACTGATAAGTTTCGGGGTTGCGGCAATAAGCTTCTCGATCGGAGTGGCGGTCAGGTTGTGGCTGGGATTGGATATGTAGGACGTCTTCTTCTAAAAAACACTTCCCGGACTTGTTCCGGGATCTTCGAACTCGCTTTTCTGATAAAAAGATCCCCGAATAAATCGGGGAATTTTAAAGTTTTCACAAAACGATCTTCATCTTCCCTACACCATCCTGTGGATCGATGTTATTTTTGAGTTCGGCAAACACTTCTTCTACCAATTTCTCGTCTCCACCTTCTGCTCGTTTGAATGCGTTTGCTGGGCATTTGAATTGAATCGCTTCGTGGGTTACCTCTCGGTTCACTAGCTCCCGAGCTTGTTCAAAGTGAATATCGTAGATGTGCGCATTTGAGATTGAGATCGTAAGTGCTCCGAGTCCCACGTTCAATCGCTGTGCCAACATATGCATGAGGAATGCAAACCCAGACACGTCGTGCGGATTCCCGAGCATCATGTCGTTGGACCTAATTATTAAGTGCAAGCAAAGTCGTCCTCCCATAATCTGCACCGTGAAGGTGTAAGGACAGGGAACGTTTTTCTTTTTAATTCCATTCGCGAGTCCGTCGTCCGCCGGATCCCACATGAGGATGACTCCGTGTCGAGAGCTTGGATCTTTTTCAAGAAGTTGAACGAGTCCGTCGATTTGATCACGCCCGAAATGTTTCCGCCATCTATACCCGTAGGCAGATTCAACACAGTTGTTTTCTTCGGCAAATTCATCCCAAATCTTGGTGAACCGTTGGAGAAAGGCGAGGTTTTTTTGTCCCATCAAAAACCACATTTGTTCGGCAATAAACACTTTCAAAGGTATTTTTCGCAATGTTAAAAGAGGGAATCCGGCTCCCACATCAAATTTCATTGTCATGCCCGGAAGGCTCTTGCAGACGTGCCCCGTACGTTCATTCTTCTCTTCGATCCCGTGATCTAAAATCGTCTTTAAAAGACGTTTATATTGTTCATCAAATTCGTTTTTCATTAATTCTATTTTGTACTAAACTGCGCGCGATGACAACCCCAAAAAAATCACCCCTTTCTTTTACTGGTTCCGAAACCATTGAAGAAATAATCCACCTCATGCCAGAGGCGGGGGAGATTCTTTATGCCCATGGGTTGGGCTGTGCGGGGTGTGCGCACGGGGCAAACGAGTCACTGAACGATGGCGTTTTGAGCCACGGATTTGACGAAAGTGATGTAGAATATATCCTGCGGGACCTAAACGAGGCCGCTGAAGATTTAGGGCTCTGCCAATAATGAAAACAATATTTCTCGCTTCCGGTCGAAGCTCTCGAATGGAGCCACTGTCTGACAAGAATTTGCTCGAGTTCTGTGGAGAACCGTTGGTGCTGAAATTATTGAAGGGCGCGCAGGCGGGGGGTCTTGAGAATTTTGTTGTTGTAACTAATGGAGAAAATACGGACGCCATTCGTGAGATATTGAAAAAGAATAATTTCCGCGCCGAAATTGCGACTCAAAAAAATCTGAGTGAGGGAATGGCGGGGGGGGTTGTCGACGGACTTGAATTTGTAAATGATGACGAGGCGGTATTTGTTCTTGGAGGAAATGATTATATTGAAAGCTCTGCCTACACTGATCTTCTTGAACAATCTAAAAATAAAGACGGTGGGATTTTGGCGAAGAAAATGACAAAATATTTCCCAGGAGGTTATTTGCAAGTGGGTAGTGAAAACGAAATTACTTCGGTTGTAGAAAAGCCTGGAGAAGGCAATGAGCCCTCAGATATGGTGAATATTGTGGCGCATTATTTCGCACTCGCGGGAGATCTTAAGTCCGCACTGAATGACGCGAAATCACAAAAAGATGATGTGTATGAAGTGGCGCTTCAGTCTTTATTTGAAACGAAAAATTTTGTCGCCGTCCAATATTCTGGCGTCTGGCAGGCGGTAAAGTATCCGTGGCATGTACTTGAACTTGGAGAAATTCTTCTCTCACAACAAGAAACCAGTATCTCTCCTGTCGCAGAAATTGCCGACAGTGCGATAATCAAGGGCGAAGGGGTGTTTATTGAAGACGGGGTTCGTGTTTTTGAAAACGCCGTGATTCAGGGGCCTTGCTATCTTGGAAAAAATGCAATCGTGGGCAACAATGCCTTGGTACGAAATTCTATTCTCGGTGAAAAATGTGTCGCCGGATATAATACAGAAATCGCACGAAGCTTCCTTTCTCCAAATGTGACGACTCATATTGCATACGTGGGAGATACGGTCGCTGACCGCGACGTGAATTTTGGCGCCTTCTCTTGTACGGCGAATCTTCGTCTTGATAAAAAAACAGTGCGTGTGCAAATCAAAGATGAAAAAATCGACTCACTCCACGAGAAACTCGGGGCTATAATTGGAACTGGGGCTCAAATCGGAACTCATGCCATGCTTATGCCTGGAGTGCGTATCGAACGTGCAAAACTTTGCCCGCCTGGAGAGGTCCAAAAATAATCCTAAAAATCCACACTCTTTTGCAAAAATATGGTGCACATTTTTTACAATAGTTTTCCACATTTTTCACACGTTTTTCAGGATATTTTTTTTCGTCACAAAAACCCATTCCACAAAAGGGTTTATAAATGAATACTTTTTTTACCAGAAACCACTTCCTTTTGATAAAAATTTCCCACCAAAAAAATACCATCATACTGCGTTTTATTAATTTCCCTCCTTATAAAAACAACTCCCTTTTTTCCACCTCTTTTTTTCTATTAATAACTATATTTATATATTATTTATTTACTAAAAAAACAGAAAGAAATTACAATATAAAAAAACATTAAAAAAGCGCTTGACGAAAACAAAAAAATTCATAGACTCGCGAGGCTTTTTGGTCGGAAAACAGTGATTTTTCCGATGAAATACCATTTTAACTCTCATTCATGGCAAATCCAAAGCACATCAAAAAACTAAAGGATTTTAACGCCATTTCTCTCTCGATAGCCTCTCCGGAGGAGATTTTAAGTTGGTCGAAAGGAGAAGTGACAAAACCAGAAACTATTAATTACCGGACACAGAAACCAGAAAGAGATGGTCTTTTTTGTGAGCGGATTTTCGGTCCCGTAAAGAACTGGGAATGTGCGTGTGGTAAATACAAACGAATTCGATATAGAGGAATTGTTTGTGAAAAGTGTGGAGTAGAAGTTACTCGTTCTATTGTTCGTCGAGAACGAATGGGACATATTAAACTTGCAGTTCCGGTTACTCACACATGGTTTTTACGATCAACACCATCAAAGGTTGGGCTTTTACTAGATCTTCCAGTAAAGAAGTTAGAACAAGTTGTTTACTTCGCTTCGTATATTGTTGTTGAGGTCGATGAGAAAATGAAAGAAGAAGAACAAAAGAAATTAGAAGAGGAATACAAGAAAGTAATCGCGCAAGTAAAAGAAGAGAATGACGCTAGTTTAAAGGCTGCGAAAAAAGCAGTGAAATCAGGTGATATGAAAGAAGGGGATTTGATAAAATTAGAAGGAGAGCTTGTTGAAAAAATTGAAGTGGTAAATGAGAATTTTAAAGTGGCTCGAGAGGAATTAAAATCAATTACAACGGGTGCGGTCCTTACGGAAACAGAATATAGAAACGTATCAATGAAGTTTGGACACGTGTTCCGAGCAGGAATTGGAGCGGATGCGATCCGAGAAATTATTCAAAGAATTGATCTCAAAGACTTTCTAAAAGAATCAGAAAAAGAATTTAAAAAATCTTCCGGGCAGAAACAAAAGAAGATTGTGAAACGAATGAAACTTGCAGGATCCCTCTTACGAAGTGATATCAAACCAGAATGGATGGTGCTTACGGTAATTCCCGTGATCCCACCAGATCTTCGACCAATGGTGCAACTTGACGGTGGTCGTTTCGCGACATCAGATCTTAATGATCTCTACCGACGAGTTATTAACCGAAACCAACGACTGAAAAAACTTATCCAACTTGGGGCGCCGGAGATTATCTGCCGAAACGAGAAACGAATGCTTCAAGAAGCGGTTGATATTCTTATTTCAAACCAGTCTCGAAACTCTCGAGCGGGAATGAATTATGTTCAAAAACGAAAACTAAAATCACTTTCCGATATGTTGAAAGGGAAACAAGGGCGTTTCCGACAAAACTTGCTCGGAAAACGAGTGGATTACTCAGGACGTTCAGTAATTGTGGTAGGACCACAGCTTAAACTTCACGAGTGCGGACTTCCGAAATACATCACGCTTGAGCTCTTTAAATCATTTGTGATTTCAAAACTTATTGAATACGAATTTGCATACAACGTGAAGAGCGCAGAAAAAATTATTAAAATTGGAGAAAAAATTGTGTGGGATATCTTGGAAGAAGTAATTAAAGATAAATACGTACTCCTTAATCGTGCGCCGACGCTTCACCGACTTGGTATTCAAGCGTTCCAACCACGACTTGTAGAAGGAAAAGCGATTCAAATTCACCCATTGGTGTGTGCAGCGTTTAATGCGGATTTCGATGGAGACCAAATGGCGGTACACCTTCCGCTCTCAGCGAAAGCACAAAAAGAAGCGAAAGAAATTATGTTGGCTTCAACAAATATTCTTAAGCCCTCAAGTGGAGATCCGATTATCAATCCTTCACAAGATATGGTGCTTGGGTGTTACTTCCTAACCCAGATATTTGACGGGAAAAAAGGAGAGGGAATGGGATTTGGTTCAGAAGACGAAGCGATTTACGCATACGAATGTGGACACATCCATCTTCAAGCAAAAATCAAAGTACGACTTGATAGTGAAATTATTGAAACAACAATTGGACGAGTTTTCTTTAATCAGGCAATCCCAGAAGGAATCGAATTCCAAAACAATTCTTTCGGAAAGAAAGAACTCAGTAAAATTTTGGGGCGAGTGTACGCAGAGGTTGGAGAAGAAGCGACAGCGAAACTGGCAGATGATATTAAAGATCTAGGATTTAAGTTTGCTACAAAATCAGGGATTTCTATTTCGGTATTTGATCTCAAGGTGCCGGCGGATAAAGACGAAATCATTGAAAAAGCGAACTCAATTGTTGAGAAAATTAGTATGCAATACGGACAAGGGCTTATTACAAACGAAGAACGATACAACCACACTATTAAGATTTGGTCACGAGTGAAGGGGGATATTACACAAGAAATGATCAAAGAGTACGACAGAGAAAACGACATTTTCTACCAAATCGATTCAGGAGCCCGTGGTAACTGGGGACAGATTACGCAAATGGCAGGAATGAAGGGGTTGGTTGCGAGTCCATCAGGACGAACGATTGAGCTGCCGATTCGATCAAACTTGAAAGAAGGATTTACCATTCTGGAATACTTCAATGCGACACACGGAGGACGAAAAGGAAAATCAGATACGGCGCTTAAAACTGCCGAAGCTGGGTACCTTACCCGACGACTTGTCGACTCAGTGCAAGATGTTGTGGTCCACGAGAAAGACTGTAAAACTGAACGATCAAAACTCGTGTCACGAGTAAACTCAGAAGAGGTTGGGCAAGATTTCGAACGACGACTCTACGGCCGAACGGTTGCGGTGGACGTGAAAAAAGGACGAAAAGTTATCTTTGAAAAAGGACAGATTATTGACGAAGCAGGAATTGAGCTTGTCCGAGAACACCAACTCGAAGAAATAAACGTACGGTCAGTGATGTTCTGTAAAACACTCGGCGGAGTTTGCCAAGAGTGTTACGGATACGACCTCGGAAACAATAAGGTTGTTGAAAAAGGAACACCAGTTGGAATTATTGCAGCGCAATCTATTGGGGAGCCGGGAACACAACTTACCATGCGGACCTTCCACATGGGAGGAGTTGCAACCGAGGGGGCCTCTATTACACAAGGTTTAACCCGAGTAGAAGAACTCTTTGAGGCACGAAAACCAAACGGATGTGCAGCATTGGCAGAAATTTCAGGAAAAGTTTCTGTTCGAAAGAAAGATGGGGAAACAAAGATTATCGTTGAGGCAGAGAAACCAGAAAATGATGCTCACCACCTCGGAATCGAATTTGAACCAGCGGTGAAAAAAGGAGATACCGTGAAAGAGAAACAAATCATTGCTCGATCAACAGAAAGTCGATCAACAATTAAAGCTCGGTCTGCAGGAAAAGTTGCAGAGGTTCGTGCTGACGCCATTGTGATTAAACAAAGTGAAGCGGCGCAACGAGAATACATTGTCTCAGCCCGACTCAATTTGAAAGTGAAGAGCGGGGAAATGGTAGAAAAAGGACGTGCGCTTACCGCAGGACACTTGGATCTTCGAGAACTTATGGAACTCACAACCGTTGAGAAAGTGCAAGAATACATCCTCTTCGAAGTGCAGAGCATTTACGCTTCACAAGGACAGGATATTAACGAAAAACACATTGAGATCATCGCGAAACAAATGGTTTCCAAGACTCGGATCCTCGAAGCAGGAGACAGTGGATGGCTACCAGGAGAGATTAAAGACGTTGTTGAAGTAGAAAAAAAGAACGCAGAACTCGCGAAAAAGAAAAAGAACGAAACACAAGTTGAGCGTCTTCTATTAGGGCTTACTCGAGTTTCGCTCTGGACTGACTCATGGCTTTCTGCGGCATCCTTCCAAGAAACAACAAGAGTGCTCGTAGAGGCGGCTACAACCAAAAAGATAGATTACCTTGACGGGTTAAAGGAAAACGTTATCATCGGCCGGCTTATCCCGGCTGGAACAGGGTTTGGAGCCCGTGAGAAGGTCAAAAGATAAGCACCCAATACAACAAATATGCCAACAATTAATCAACTCATTCGAAAACCAAGGAAAGACAAGGCTGTAAAGTCTAAGTCTCCGGCGTTGCAATCAACATTCAACACATTGAAGAATCGATCCGTGAAGCTTTCGTCTCCACAGAAACGAGGAGTGTGTGTGAAAGTAACAACAATGACTCCAAAGAAACCAAATTCCGCGTTGCGAAAAATCGCACGTGTGCGTTTGACCAATGGGTACGAAGTAAACGCGTACATCATGGGAGAAGGACACAACCTGCAAGAGCACTCAGTTGTTCTTTTACGAGGAGGACGAGTGAAAGATTTGATTGGAGTGCGATACCACATTGTCAGGGGAACACTCGATACTCAAGGAGTAACTGACCGAGGACAAGCTCGTTCTCGATACGGAACTAAAAAAGCTAAAAAATAATTTAATACCATGGCAGACACAAAAGTAGCGGCATCTGAAGTCGCCTCTCAAAATTCAGACACAGCACCGGCAAAAAAAGTAGAACCAGCAAAAACTGCTCCAGCAAAGGAGGAGAAAAAAAGCGGAGGAAAGACAGAAAAGAAGGTGAAACAAGTAAATCCGTTTTCTTTCACAGACCCCTTGCAAGTGCGGGTGGTGAATTCAATTATGAAACAAGGAAAAAAGACAGTGGCTCAAAAAATCCTGAAAGCAACCTTTGACGAGTTGCACCGATTGGGAGAAAAAGACGCCCTCAAAACATTCAACACA